>Ga0214477_100085_pt1 | contig 59110 bp, 46 predicted proteins | sample M1_20Mar14CPVII9_FD_165058 | JGI IMG/M metagenome (GOLD analysis project Ga0214477, IMG submission 165058) | Marine eukaryotic communities from Monterey Bay, California, United States - M1_20Mar14CPVII9sort6BwellC16 | ecosystem: Environmental > Aquatic > Marine > Unclassified | place: USA...
AGCAGCATGATAAAAGTTCATGATCCATTCACCCGTCTTCTCATGCCATTCCATTGTATAACACGAGTTCCGAAGATTCCTCTCGCCTTGTAGATCATTCTCTGGATGTGGCCTGCACCCATGGCATACGACGAGACAATTCTTGAATGGTTCACAAGAGATGCGTTTCTTCTTTGCTTGATCAGAAGAACAACCAAATACCATATGCTCTTCTGCACCTAATACTGATGCATACATGATTGGAAGCGCCTCACCCGTCGTGGCATAATGATAAACAATTGTTGAAAGAGCAAGGATAACCCCTGTTGTTCTGATACAGCTAGATGTAACACGACAATCATTTGCTAAATTGTCCACGGTAGTATCCTGTGTACGAATGTCACACAATACTGGAATCAAATCAATAGGCTTAATCCCCGCGATATCAGGTGAATCGATAGTGAGATCTTCTGGCCACTCCCCAGTTGCTTCCTTAACAATCATTTTAATTTGGTCTAAAAGCAACGTACGCATAGAGGGATTGGCAGGATCATTCTTGTTACACTCTTCTTCTTCGTGAGGACACTTGTAATTCTTCTCCTTCGACGTGCCGTAGTAGGTGAGCCACAATCCTTTACAGGATACAAGAGCCGTCTTGCTCAAGTTGGACACATACTTGCCACCCTGATCTTGTAATTCTTTCATTCGGATCCTCCACTGTTCATGCCATTCAGCATAAGCTTTTGATGTAATCTTATCATTGAGAAGATCTAATAGCATCTGTAGTTCTTCTTTTTGTAACAATTCATACGGAACTAATTCACTATCTTCGGTGGAGAAGAGATAATTTATGTCATCTCTTGCACAATGATCCGGTGTTCCAGCTTTGGGTAGTTTAATGATGTTGCAAAGATCATTGGATGTCCAATTCCCAGCTTCTGGTAAAGATATAACTTTTGCAGATGAGGATGACGACGACGTATTCTTATCATCTACTTTTGCAGAACGTTCACGATTACGTCTAGCAGTCTTTGACTCTTTAAGTCCAGGATTTTGACGAGGAGAGGTGGCCTTCCTTGCCTGTCCCTGTTGCTTCTTCCTAGAAGATGGCATGCTTTGTTATTGTTTTCGTGATAATGTTATTATTAATATGTCAGCCGACCGCAAAGTAGGATACACTCCTACCACGGATACGGCACTGGTAGTTGATTTGTTAATATAAATGTTATGTTGATGAATAGTTGTTGGAGGTGCTGAGTGTGGGTGGTGCATACGGTTATTCAATCTACGCGATTGCAATGATGAAATTGAAATTCAACAAATTGTAGGCCATTCGTTCCACGCAAATTGCAACGTACCGAATCAGACGATGATTGATATTATTTGCATATTGTACATTTAACAGTAATGAATATGGCTGTATCGAATGAGGGTAGTTGCATTCAATAGGTTGCCTTTTACCTCTATTTGGTTGTTGTTTGTTGCAAATCGACCATTATCGCCAAAATGAGGAGTTTATTCCGGAGAAAGGCATACTATGGCGTACCTCTAGTTGTAGTGTGTTGATGTCGACGCATCATATTGCAAAGAATCAGTAGACACCCTTCCTCAACTAGTATCACAAACGAAAGAGGAACTCATCAGATTGTACGTTGTACTAATACCCATTAATAATATAAAAACAACACCAAAACATCAACACATAATTAATGGGCTGATGTGTTTATATAGTTGATGTGAGTTGTGTTTATTAAACTATACTGGAAGGGCACCCTGAATAGGGGCATTAATCTGGTAGATACTACATCATATAATTTCTGATCTAGTATCAATAGTATGGCAATTGAGAATTATACCGATCGGTGATATGCGTTGAAGAACAATCAACAAGATGATAAATAAATTAGTTTGAAAAGATAAAAGATACCAAATTAATGCGAGGATACCTATTTAATGGCAAATGACATGTCAAATCGATGGTATCACAGCTTGTTAATAGTTACAAGGACGTTTTGAAGAAGACTTAGTAGAACAATTATTGATAGAAAGAAGAAGCCGCCGTTCATCGTGGTAGCTCTCTACTTTCTCAATAGACTACAATCATCGGCATTGGTATAATCATTGGCAGTGGAGATTGAGCTCTTCCTTTTAGCTGATGTTCGGTTGTGTGGTTAATGAGTGGCAAAAATGAAAATGTCACTTTTGTACCTACATAAAAAGTATTGTAGTGCCGCTTGAATAAAAGTCCTACCGTTTAAACTCAAAACGGCATGCAGCTTTCGGACAATCTGTGCAGTTTTGTTGCTTTAATTCACATCTCTGCCCAAATGTAAGCCTGTCCTAGCTAAATATGGGTTTGGTAGCATTCACCAACACGATCTCTATGATGAGAACACTATATGGGCAGTAGCCTCTCCCCTTTCATTGTAATACGATCATTTCAGTGAAAGTGAATGACTTGATCGGAGAGCATCTAATCGGAGCTCCATCTAATACTAACGCAGTAGCAAGTTTATTTTAGTATGAACTTATCCATTTTAAACAAAAGAGTAATATATCATGCCACCACATAATCAAGATGCTAAGGAAACAACATCAGGAAATGAGGAGGATCGATTGCAATTGCAATTGACGGACAACAATTCTACTTCTACTCCTGATCATTGGCCAGTTATAAAAGCAGATGATACGACTAATACTAAGTTGTTCCGTCCAATCACTCCCTCTGGTGATGGAGAGATACAGCTCATGCAATCATTGACAGAGTTTACAGCAACTGCCACACCGCTATACTTCTACTCTATTAACACTTTGTTGCATCAACAAGATGAAGAATGTTGGGAGAACAACGATAGTAATGGCAATGATGAAGTAGTAGATACTGCAGATATATCCTTGACCGAGTTGATAGAAGATAAAGATATTGATATTACTTACCACAGTCAAAGAAGAGCATACTTAGCAACCAGAAGGAGAAGAATTGTAGCACACCTCAAAAGAAGAGTGTATGCTTCCCAATAGAAGAGGATTTGATAACTGCCACACATACAAGACCACGAACATCCGATATAGATATACCAACATTATACTATACTGATGATGAAATACGACATTTCAAAAATACCTACAGGAATGAGATGAAGATTGAAAAGCTCAAGGAGTTTAGAAGACGAACCAAGTTGATATTTGATGAGATAGAAGTAGATGGTTGTGATCATAACTGGTATTGTATAGGGTAGAAGATAGAAGTAATGAATATAGAGGAGAGTTCAACCTAAACACAGTCTATCTATCCTTACAACTTAACTAGATGAAAGGCTTTTCGTATACTCTTAGATCATAAAGTAAAACCTAGCTTTACATGTACACATCTGCTCAATGTCAACGCAGATTATAGGATCTACTATATCCTACTACGAAGAGGCTCCAAGTTACCGACCGACAGTCAGTACTAACCAAATGATACCCACGGCTACACTCAATACTGCCGAACCTGCCTCAACAACAAATACTCTACTACTCGATGAGCTTAGGTCGTCGGGTGATCGTCTTCTCCCTCTTGATGATGAAACCACACTATCTCCAGCTAACCAGCTGCTAAAGAATCCATAGAAAAAGGCAAATGCACCCATGACAAGTGTACTCGTGAAACAAAAGGTGCTGAGATATATAGCTGAATACTTGGGATTCTCAAGTTGTACAGCTGGAATCACACCTAGAATGCTACTCGTTCCGGCCATGCCTTGGATTATACCCACAAGAACAGCCAACAAACCTGGTGAACAGCTACCTCTACTCGACGAACAGCAGCAGCTACTACTCAAACATCGTCTCAACAAGGTACCACTACTACCACTCATTTCTTCCAATATAGAATGATGTTGATCATCAACAACCTTATTCATTAAAGAGTTGGCACTCAATGGTTGTGCTCCCGACGATCGTTCATCTGACAATATTGCCATGAAACTTTTACTTAATGCACCCTTGGCACTTGCCTTGAGTGTCCTTAGAAACTGCTCCTCGGATATGTTGCGTTTCAGACCTCCCTGTTCTTCATCTGACGATGACGGTGTTGATCTTTTCGATTTGCCATGACGACTACTACGATCATTGGACAGATCTGAATTTTGATGTAATGACTTGGCAGCTGCCAATATACGTTTCTCGACATCAGCAGTGTCACTTGGATCAACCACAGTTGAATCACCTCGTCGTAATGAATCACCATCTCTATTTAATACCTCACTCATTTGATCGATAATCTCCATACTTGCACGACGGTAGTCCATTGCCATTTCTGGATCCTTGAAGAATGATGAATCTTCATCTTGAGCTGCTGCAGTAGAGAGTAAGTTGGAATCTTCCTGTTCCTCACGGATGGAATTTGAGTTGGATCGACTTTTTCTTGAACTTGATTTAGATCCACGTCCAGAGTTCGATCGACGTGTTGTTGTACTTGCTCGTCTGCTACTTGGTGAGGATATTGCCTTGTTTAGTTCAATACTTTCCTCTTCCTCATCATCAATTTCTCTTCTGTTGTTAAACTCTGTATTCTCATGTTCATTACGATGTCTAATCGCTCGTATCATACCATAACAACCCAAACATAACATTGCTAAACCCACAATTATATCTAATACAAATTGTATAGTATCATCCATACCAATCCATTGTTGTGTACTACCACTCTCTATTGCAATTAGTACACTGCCAACTACAAGTAACCCTACTGAATGACCAATACCCCATTTGATACCTAATAAAAAGTTTGACATACGCCTACTTCCTTGATCTCTTCCTTCCGTAGTAGAAGAAGAGGACGAGAGCGAGGTACCGACTAATGTAGCCACTGCGGCTAAGTGATCTGGTCCGGTTAAGACGTGTATACATCCCATTAGTATACCAGTGTTGATTAGATCGAGTGTTGTTACACTTAGTGGATGATCAATTGTCGACATTATTGTTTGTTTGAGTTTGTTATTTTGTTGGGATAATATTGATATCTATTGCAACTTATCTCTCTATGTCTCTCTTTTTGCTTGATGTTGCAACTCTGTTATATATCTCTACTATTAGCAAAGCATATATTATCTTGCTAGTGTCTTAATTGTTTGTTTTACGATCAATATCTCTGTGACCACTTCTTGTTTTTTGGTATGAAGTTTATCTTCTTTGCAAAATCAAATTAGAGTCTCCTTGGTCTGTCTACTCGACAAAATCAGCCACCGCCCTGAGTCGACTGAACTTATTACAATGGGCTATGATAGATATATCTACTGTTTCTCCGATTATATTGCTTATCAAATGGCAAGTGACTCTCATTTATCATCTCTGCTTTGTTGACCATCGTTGGTCGTAGAATTTAGGCTCAATGTGTTTTCATTGCGACAACTCTTTAAAAGGTGAGGGGAAAGGAGTCTTAGCATATTATGATGTAGGAAGAGAAGGAGCAATATATTGTATCGGAGAGGAGTCAATAGGGCATACATATACTCAGAAGTTGTGCATTTCTATTCCTGGGACAATACAGAAAGAATACATGAACTCTCGATACAAAAACAGGGAGAACACTTACTGTTAATAAGTACCAGAAGACATCATGATGTATCAAAGTCTACTCCTTATTATACTAGCTCGTCTAATCATCACATTACTACCGCATCTCCTACCCTATGGACCAGCAGTTGATATACCAAAACAACATCAACCTGCAATATCAAAAGTTGATCCAACAAATATTAGTCTACAAATGTCAGAGGGTAGATTAACAAAGATATATGAACGTTTTGACAATAATGACGAAGATGATGAACAAAAAGAACGGCTATTAACACTACCAGAAACTATACTATTTGATAATAATGGTATAATGTACATTATGAATAATAATGCAAAGTTAGTTTCACTAACAGACTTTCAACAATCTAAGCAAGATGATAATATAATGACAGCAAAAACTACAGAGGTTGCAGATTTAGGAGTAGGCAGACCACTGGGTGGTAAATTTGATAAGAATACTTGTTTATACTATGCAGATGCAATATTAGGATTGGCTCGTATTTGTAATATAAATCAATCATCAACTAATAAGTCATATCCTGAGATTGTTGCAACACGTGTCAAGTTATCAAATGGCAAATGGAGCCCCATCAACTATACCGACGACGTAGACATTGGTCCACATACAGGTCATGTCTACTTTTCAGACGCCAGTGATGTTAAAACAGACCGTGATACAAATAGTAAATGGGATATAGAATACTCCTCCAAGATTGAGGGTATTCGAGGGAAACGAAGTGGTCGAATCTTACGATACAAACCAGAGACTGGGGAGGTTGACATCCTTGCCGATGGTGCAGCATTTGCCAATGGAGTTGCGGTTGATAAAGATGAAATGTATATATTATACACTTCAACATTTGAGGGATGTGTAATGAAGTATTACTTACAGGGTTCAAAGAAGGGTACAGCTGAGAGGATATTAGATAACTTGCCCGGGTTTCTAGATGGAGCCGATTGTTCATTTAAAAGTGGATTATGTTATGTCGCTATACCAACACCAATATCGGGCCTTGTACAAACGATCTTTGCATTGCCACCATGGATGAGTAAAGCTGTACGTACATTATTAATGATTATACCGAGAACATGGGCACCTAGAGCGGAAGCGTATGGGGCAGTGGCGGAGATTGATCCAGGACGAGGTGAACGACGACCGAAAGTCGTTCGTACCTTCCAAGACCCAAGTGGCAAAGATATACAAATGCTAACTGGTGTTACTGAACATGATGGCAAGGTATATCTTGGATCTCTTCACAACAATCACATTGGGGTGCTGACTTTGGATTAAAGAAATGCTTCATTATGGAAGCCTTAGCTTATCGGTCCTACTACATATCTGTCTTTCAGATCCGCCACTACAAAGCACCCAAAGTGATTTTATATGATCTGCATTTGACATAAGATGCAAATGGATTGGATGCATTGGTTCTTGATGTGACATGTCGAGCAGTATCCAACTCGTTAATCTTCGCGTCCACGATTCTGCCTCCGATGAAACAAGCAGAAGATCGGCGTGACGATACATATGGTGAAAAGGGATTGGATACATTACTATCGTTAATGTTACTAAGTGTAGATGTCATGATAACAAAGGTAGATAGTTGTCTGTAATGTTATCTATCTAGCTCTAGTCCTAGTCGAGAGTTGTGTCAAATTTGTTGGATTTGGTTTGGAGTGTATCTTGTGTATATGAATATTGCATGCCCTTTGATTTATGATACTATTCCAAGTAACCTACATCTCGTGTACTATCAAAGATCTCTTGAGCAACATTGCCAAGACGTTGTAGCCGAGTTTATATGGCCAAGAGAGGCTAGCAATTTGCTCTGGCAGACTTCAAGTCACAAGTCATAACGCACAGGATTTCAACCGGTACCCGATTTTTATCTTTTTCGGGTTTGCAAAATGCACAGCGAGTTGACGGCATTGCAAATACAGCATGCAATGAATGATGAGTAAGTGAATAAGAAAGCAGCTCAAGATGTATGATGATCTTGGTAAGATATGCAAATGTGATGCTCATAAATTAAACAATCATCGTCCTACAACTATAAACATAAAACATTGCAATACAAAACACATCATGTCGTCATCACTATCACCAACTGAAATCATCATCGATGTACACAACAACGATATCATCGGTGGCCGGGGTTCTCTTCCATTGAGGCACCCTGGCAACATATCATATCGAAAGATTGTTAACTCAAACAAACAAGCTTATATTAAGTCTATGAAGAATGAGAAGTTGAGGATTAGTAAGTCCATCGTTGCGGCGATTAGATCGACTGGTGGTCGTTTCCTTGAACGTGTATCTCCCTATGATAAGGATGACAATGGTAGTACTCCAGTAGCATATAGGGATATAGGTGATCGTCGGGCCATTGAAAAGACAAGTCAAGCCTTGAGAGAAGGGCAGCCAAAGTTAAAGCGTCAAATCATGGCCGCCGAGAATGAGAAGAAGGCTGCCTCTCCAGTATCGTCATCTCCATCATTGAATGTCAATACCATCATACCCTCCGCCATTGCAACTACACCATTTGCAAATCTATCAACAGAACATTTGTTAAGATTAGCACTGTCGAATGTACAAAGCCGGAGCTCAAATCTTGTAGAAGTGGAAAGGGTATCTCCTCCTCCATTAGCAAGAAATGTAACTGAAGAACAACATCTTCCACTTCCATTACCATCATCATTACCAAGTTTGCAGACTTTGGATGCCGACCTGTTACTTATCCATTTATTACGAAGAGCAAATAGAAGTGAACAGAGTATATTGTTATGAGTATGAAACAAGAATTGGATATGTAGACTAGCTTGTAAAGATAATGTGTATTACTTTTAAGAAATTACTTCTTCTTCTTCTTAACACTAGGCCATTTACTCCACTGACTAAGTTGCATAAGCTGTGATCTTCTGAGAAACTTTACTATATCTTTTTTAGGTGGTTCGTCTATGAGTGACTTGTTCTGTATCGACGTCTTCTGATACCCATTCTTCTTCTTGACCGACTTATTCTCTTTACTTGACAAAGATGATTCATGATTATTCTTTTGATGTCGGCGACGACGTTCTGCAAATCGGCCCATGATGAAAGGATCTAGTAATATAGCTGTTATGTTGAGATACTATGTGCAATAATGTGTGTTCGTGTATGTATTACCGTATCGGGAGTGGAGGCTAAGGTTGCTCTTTTCCTTTATATACTTTTTATGAGCTGAAGACTCAATACTGATCATACTAATCTAACGCTAATCCCATCTTGGTTTGTAGTCGTCGAATAAGAGTGTGAAACATGGTACAATCCCATCTTTGGTCGGGTATAGTGAGAGAGATAGCTTGCTTATTTTGTTGTAATCGTAACCCGGTATCCTAGGATCCACTAATGCAAGAGCAGCTACGAGTAACCCCCTCTACTCGTAATATCAATATTAGGATTGGATGTGTATATCAATCCTGTTTTTGAATAAGATAGTATATCAATCATCGTCTCATAAAATACAAAAGCATCCAGCTCAACATGCTGAACAGGTTGGTACGGGCAACATTTTCATTATTCAAATTGACGGCTTGATTGAACATATCAGAGTATGTCTCCAATGATTGTAATGATGCATCATCTCCATTTGCATTATTAACATATCCACCAGCATGTGATGTAGTACTACCAATTGTATTGCAAAATGTCGTATATGCTGGGATCATATGATTACGGAAGTTGGCGAAGGTCTTGTTAGGTTCCGCCCGCCATTGTTCTAATGCCAAGGCAAAGTGTCCACATCTTTCAATTGCAGTATGTGCTTTCTGTACGATTTGTTCTTCACTGAACGGTGGTCCACAGTTTTGTGACCATAAATAGACTTCCTTCAATCCCTCGAAGAAAAGCTCAATTGATTTCCTCTGCGGATCGTAGGGCTCATTTAATTTGGCTTCCTGTGCACTTCGTTCCCCGGGGGTTGGTTCACCATATCTACCACGGAGGTCCGAGAAAATACCTGGAATAGTCATATTGATTGGGTATTTATCACAAGGACGGATTTCCTTGGGGATGACCGTGTCTTTGGATAACAATTTTAGAATTGACGACTTCATGGTTTGTTGATCCTTCCAGTGGCGCATCTGACGTTCCCATTCTTCACGCAGTCCACTAAATTGGGATGGTGCGATATCAGGGGGGGGTGGTACCTCCCAAAAGGGGGTGGGGCTATCGATGGCATATGCTGCTGGTGATAAGACAATACCCGAATACCCGAGATGGTCCGCATTAGGTTCGATGGCTGGATATTGTGATGCTACTTCAGCGATGTGCTTCTCCAGTAGAGTAAGAGAGATGCTGCTTGGGCGTGGGGCGCATGATGGACAACCCTCAGTGAGCTCCGCGTCTAATGTGGCCTTGTCGATTCTTGGTGATTGTGCCGACATTGTAATAAATTGTCGAGTGCCTTTTGGTCTCGATGTTGATTAGTTGTGCACTCTATTGTGGTGCTACTCGTAATCCTCTAGTATAACTAGAACTGTTCAAAGTAATAGACAACTGCTGAACAGGCAGACAACGCTATGCTATTACGATTGTTGTCTATTAATTATGAGTCTATCTATCATGATTCATTGCAATGAGAGTAGAGCTAGCTATGTCTATGACTGTGACTGGAGAGGCACTCTGTCTATGACGGGAGACTCTAGGGAGCGGTACTGCTTTGCAGTATCCATCTGGGAGTCTTCCAACACAACAATCAAACACCAACATAAACATATATCAACAAAACAAAACACATAATATGGGTCGATTTGCCGAACGCCGTCAGAACCGTCGTGAGAACCGTCAGGACCGCCGTAGCAGCCGTCGTGGAAGTAGTATCAAATCATCATGTGGAAAGGAATCTGTAACATCTTCGTGTTCATCCAAGAGCTCTCATTCTAGCCACAAGTCGTCGCCTTCGAGCCACAAAGGTAGCTGCAAGTCATCCTTCTCTTCGTCTTGCTCTTCCAATGGTAGTCATACAAGTCACGATAATGGTGATGGTAACAACACCTTTGTCATGCGTGAGAAACTATTAACATTTGGTAAAGACTTTGAGATTAAGGAGGCATCTCATCGTCGTGGAGGTCATGGATCAGGTAAAGCCAAGTACTACGTCGATAATAAGGTCCTTCGTGCTCGTGGGACGTTTAACATTCGCTCATCTCGTCATGGAGAGGTATTGTATCAAGTTCAAGAACGTAAGCTTCGTGTTCGTGATACCATGAAGATTGAAAATGGTAACGGAGATGAGATTGCCAAGATCAAGAAGCGTGAAATTGGGGTTGTTCGTGATAACTTTTGTCGTGAAAGTTCGTGGTGATCGTGATTGGCAAATCCATGGAGCTATTCTTGATCATGACTTCACTATCAAGGAGAATGGTAAGACGATTGTCAAGGTACACAAGAACTGGGTCACTCCGATCAAGGATTGTTACTTCATTGATATCGATGAGGATTGTGATGATAAGGCCTTGGCATTAATGGTCGTTATTGGATTGGAGGATATGTCGGAGGACTAAAAGTAGGTGTCAGCTCTGGGAGGTTATTAGGATGACAGCTGTAATATTAGTAGACTTGTATTCTTTCTGATAGCTCTGCTTCTGTTTAGCTTTGGTGTTTCCTTCACCTGCCAATGGTGACTGATATTTCTCCACTAATTGATAGCAAAGAGACAACCCAGCAGTATTCTCCAACCAATCCACTCCTCATAGTTCCAAGACGTCGGTCATTCTTATAGACATCCAAAGTGCCCTTATCAAGATCTAATACCATCCCTATTTTGAATGAGGACTCTTCAGTTTCTTCCACCCCTTCCCAACCGAATGGACAGATTCTATTTTGCATCTCAGCCTGCTCACGCTGCTCCTCATCATTCATAGCTAACAATTCAGAATCCTTCCACTGTTTCCATCGTCTACGGAGCATCCCAATCCCAATGGACGTACTCATTAAACAACAGTCAATGTTATTATTTTGGTACAACGTCTCGTATTCTTTCAGAGAAAAGCTAGAGAGGTCGTCACCGGTAGGACTGCACTTTGTCAAACATGTAACCTCCTTTGTTGTCGGTCTCATAATTCCACAGAAAATTCCAAGGTTTTCCGAGGGATCATCGTCATTGACCTGAAATGAAACGTAATGCTTCCCAGATCTCATTATATTTTGACATATTGCAGTACCATTGGTTTTCTCAATCGAGCGCACTTTTGTTTTGTCTGAATCATCAACATACTGAATAAGCTGCCCAGCCAATTTATCAAATTGTAATGGTAATCGGAACAACTTTAGAAACTCTTGATATATACCAATCCATGATTCGGCATCACGTCTTGGCAGTGCCTGGCGTACCTAGAGAGACGTATGTACATTTATAAATCCAATGGTTTAAGGATGTATTAACAGAGAGAAAGGTTTATTAGACAGAGTAGCAGAATAAGAGTACATACGGCGATTCATTTCCACAGCGGCAGAGTCTCGAAGGTAAATAAAACATAAAGTGTCTCATCCACCACAAAAATAAAAATTGTTGGGATATAATCTATCAAACCACACATCATCAATAATATTTGACTATTTAATAGTAAATTAGAGTAAAACCATCTAAGCAATACATATCCTACTTAAGAAGCAGCAAGAGATCTATCAAGACGGACATAATCTCATTGCAAACGACAAAGAGCATTATTTAGTGTAGCTAGCAAAGCAGCGAGATCATTACAATTACAATTGTGTCATGAAGTTATCAACATTATCCCTATGCCTAATTGTTGGTGCGGCTATTGTCGGCATCACTTCCGCTCAAAATGTTGTGGAAGTGGAGGAGGATCGCTACTTGAGTTTAGTAGACGATACGAGCATGAGCATGTCAATGCCTAAGCCTATTGCAGAGGAGGTCGTTGTAGAGGAGGAGACGACACCGTGGAAGGTCAAACCCAAACCATTCCCTTCCAATTATCGCTTATTAACAAGTATGGACCCCTCCGATGAAGATACTATATATGGATATACTTTTGCAGTAGCGGGAGAAGATGCATCATTAACATCACACACGGTCTCAGGAGTCTCAGATGAGGATTCAACTCTTTACTTCAAACTACAGGAGATGGGAACTTGCTTCGAGATACTGAAACGTCCTTCCAAGTTTCACGGTTTAACGTATTTGATTATGATGGTTATGATGCTACCGAGGAGGACTTTTTTCCAACAGTTATTCAAAAGACGATTTGTTGGAAGGCTCCAGCTAAACATTACATTAACGAAGGTGTTCCGAGTTATCATCGTTTGATTCTACAAATTTTAAATGAACAGTTGACTGATAATTACATTAATGATTGGGTCTATGATGGTAAGTGATATTTGGTATCCAACACATTGGTTGATCGGTTGATCATATCTTAAATCTTATGCCCTTTTCTCTCATATCAATACTTATCAACAAAGGAACGATTTTGACCATCCAGGGCAAAGGTAAGTTAATGGCACATATTGTACATGTTTAAGTTTAATATAAGATTTGAATTACTAACAAAGGCGACATCCTTTCATCTATCAGCTGATGTTTGGAAGAAAGAGGAAGAAGGCTGTACCACTTGCCGATCTCTCCTCACACTTCTACGAAGTTCAGGAGAAGTAATGAAGTATAATTCACGCTACGCTAACGGAGCGGAGAGTGTAGACTTTGCACTTGATATTATTGAATACGAAGAATATGATAACCCAGGAGATGTGCCAAATGCGTTTCTCACCGATGAGGAAAAAGAAAGTTGCCAAGTCATGATCCTCCCTTCATTCAACTATGGAGACTGTGTTCTTGACTGTCCTGAAGAGAACCTCCTCGAGGCCGCCCAGAATGCCGTTCAAGCTGATTTAGGCAAGCAAGGACTTGGTCTAGTGCTTGCGAATGATCTTCCGCTTCCAACATTTACCAGCACAAGTAAGGAGTACCAAATGCTTGGGGATGAAGAAGATATGGCTGAAATTAATGAGCTTAAATCTTTTGTACCTGGAATGAAAGGCCGATCAATGCAGCCAGTTCGTCAGCAAGGACGGTGCGGTGCCTGTAGTTTTGCAGCCGCCCACTCGATCAGTTCGGCTTACAACAAGGCAAACCCCAACTTGGAAGAAGATGTCGAGTTTGCAAACCAGCACGTCATGAATTGTTTACCTCTCGGTCCCCAACTGTTGGCTGATGAAGACGGCAATATCGATGCTGTAGATTTATATACTGATAGGGGCTCTGGATGCTGGGGTGGAAACGTTCGTCGTATTATCGATATGTTGGTGGCTTCAGGACCGAAGCTGCCATTACGCGTAACTGAGCCCTACATTGGCATGCAAGGGCACTGCGACATGTCAAGGGAATTGGTGGACACTGGCCTTACTGGTTACTCACCCATTACAACCATTGAAGAAATGAAAAACGCCCTTGCATTTCGTGGCGATGTAGCAGCAACGTTAAATGCAGATGCAACACGGACACCTGATGAACTTGATGGTGTGCAGTGGCCATCAAATGATATTGCACTTCACGAAACTGCCACGCTTAATTCTGGGATATCTTTCCCCAGTTCTGTGCCTCCTGACCATGCTATTGCTATTGTTGGCTGGGGTCCTTGTGCAGTGATTCACTGCTTGACCGACGAGCTTGTTGAAGAAGCTGAGTGCTGGATTGTACAGAATAGTTGGGGGGTCGGCCATGGATATGAAGGGATGGATTTTGTTCATACTGATCTTGATTGTGATGGAGGCATTGTAAGTAACGGAGCAGCTGTCATTCCTCTAATAGTCGAAAATGGAAGTGAAGTCCAAGTCATGGGAGAGGAGGAAGCAGCCAATACTTCTTCTGGGTGTGGTGTCGGTGTTTCCAAGTACTACTACTTGGCCGTTGTTATTGTTATGGCATTATCAACTTTATTATAATGAGCTATTGGAATGAAGATGTGTAAAAGAAACCAAGATTATCATGCTCGATAGAGACAAAAGCCACGCATGGTAAGGTAACAACTAAAGTAAAGAATCTTTAGTCGATAGTTGAGGTTATATGAGTAAGTAGGGGCCCTGATCCACGATAGAGGTAGACCTCCGCTCGCTCCCCATCGACTTGGTATCCTAGGATACCACTAATGCAAGAGCATAGCACTCTACACCTCCTCTACTCGTGATATCTACATCAGGATTGGATTGTGTACATCAATCCTGTTTTTGACAATGTTATGTATCATTCTTCGTCTCATAAATTACAAAAGCATCCAGTAACATCAAACATCAATATACAATATCAACAAAACATAACACATCATGGGTCGATTTGCCGAACGCCGTCAAGCTCGTCGTGAGAACCGTCAGGACCGCCGTAACAGCCGTCATGGAAGCAGTATCAAATCATCATGTGGAGGTTCTGTAATTGTAACATCTTCTTGTTCATCCAAGAGCTCTCATTCGAGCCACAATCACAAGAGCAGTTGCAAGTCATCCTTCGCCTCGTCTTGCTCTTCCCATGGTAGTCATGGTGGTGACGATGGTAACAACACATTTGTCATGCGTGAGAAACTACTAACATTTGGTAAAGACTTTGAGATTAAGGAGGCATCTCATCGTCGTGGAGGACATGGAGGTAAAGCAAAGTACTACGTCGATAATAAGGTCCTTCGTGCTCGTGAGACTTTTAACATTCGTTCATCTCGTCATGGTGAGGTATTGTATCAAGTCCAAGAACGTAAGCTTCGTGTTCGTGATACAATGAAGATTGAAGATGGTAATGGTGATGAGATTGCTAAGATTAAGAAGCGTGCAGTTGGAGTTGTTCGTGATAACTTTGTTGTGAAAGTTCGTGGTGATCGTGATTGGCAGATCCATGGAGCTATTCTTGACCATGACTTTACAGTCAAGGAGAATGGTAAGACGATTGTCAAGGTGCACAATAACTGGGTCACACCAATCAAGGATTATTACTTCGTTGATATCGTTGAGGATTGTGATGATAAGGCCTTGGCACTAATGGTCGTTATCGGGTTGGAGGATATGTCGGAGGACTAAAAGGAGGAGGGGTGTCAGCTCTGGAAGGTTAGTATGGTAGCTGTAATATTAGTAGACTTGTATTGCTTTTGACTGTATCTCTGTTTCTGTTTAGTTTTGGTTGTTTCCTTTGCCTCCGATTCCTACCCAACCTGTCCAAGAAGTGGACAGTATCGGATGGTTTGATGATCCCAATTTGCCAAATTCGTAGAAGAACGTCCACACCGTCACCACGGATAGACTGTCACTACCAAATAACTAGGCAAGATCTCGTTGTTTGTTGTTCTCATCAAATTCAAGTATGAATAGAGTGGAGATAAGTCACTCTTGACGTTGTGTCTCTTTACCTGCCAATAGAAACTGATACATTTGTATTGAAATGATCATGCGAATACGGTCCCAACACGGCTACCCAACAGTATTCTCCAACCAATTCACTCTTCATGGTTCCAAGACGTCTATCATTCTTATATACATCTAATGTACCCTCATCAAGGTCCAATACCATCCCTATTTTGAACGAGGTTGTTTTAGTTGGTTCACGCCCTTCCCAATCAAATGGGTGGCACAAGTTCCGCGATCGATTACTTCTTTCTCCTCCTCATCCATATCAGCCAATTCAGCGTTCGTCCATCTTTTCCATCTCTCGCACATTATCCCAAAACCCGTATAAGTACACAATAAACAACAGTCGACATTATCATTGTGTAACAACTCATAATCCTTCAGAGAAAAGCTAGATAGGTCACTTCCAGGATGACAGCTAGTCAAACTCGTAATATCATTCGTAGTTGGTCTCATAATACCACATAAAGTTGATAGATAAACATGGGGATCACTAGTGTTGACCTGAAAAGATACACTGTGCTTTCCAGCTCTCATGATATTTTGACATATTGCAGCACTATACGTCGACGCCGTATCAGTATTTGTGCATACTTTTGTTTTGTCTGTATCCTCATCATAATTCATAACACCGATCAACTTATCAAATTGCAATGGATAATGAAACAGTTTTAGAAATTCGTGGTAAATACCAATCCATGATTCGTCTCCACGCCGATGTAAAGCATTTTCTTCATCATCCGTCCATTTGGTGGCTACACGTAGGGTCAGGGTCCGGTATCCTACCCCCTATGTCAAATCTGAGCCCCCAGGGGACTTATGGTAGGCTTAAATAGGCTTAATCGAATGCTCTCAGTGAGTTAGGAATGAATCTTTTATGTACTTCTTTTTTTATTTAAAAATTTTGTTAGTGATTTTGTTAGAGCTAGTTAGGGATTATCCTTAACCTGGGGAGAATTGTTCCAGCTGGCATACCTTTTACCCCCAAAATGGGTCATAAAATCACACGATGTCAAAAACTAAAGAAGTACAACATGGTTTTGGACTCTACTCATCAAGGGCTTTCCAATGATGTATCAACCAACTTTCAACTCCATTGCAATTTTCAGATTTGACAATCGTAGGATCCTGACCCTACGTGTAGCCTGGTATGCAATACTGCGTGTGCTGCAACTTCCATTAATGATATCGGCTCTGTTTTTTGTCTTACCTCTCTACCTCCTCTACTTTTACGCGATTCTCTAGCAGCCATTCTTCTCGATCGACTGGTCGTTGTACCATGCTTAGATCCAAATCTTTTACATGTTAATGCTAAACTCAACATATCATGTGGTGATAAGAACGAGGCAAGTGCAACTACGGTATCATCTGTAAATTTCTCCATTGCAGTAAATTATTAGAGTAGGTGTTTTAAATGACTCGCCGATACCTTGGGGAAGATTAAAATGGGTATACTGAACTATTACAATGTGTTTGCTAATGGTAATCCTGTTGTATATGAAAAGTACAGTGTACCAACGCCACTAACATATACGTAAGTGCTTGTCTTGACAGTTTTACCTTTTTTGGGGGATGTACTAACGATTTTTGATGATGTTTGATAAAAGTAAGAAGTCTAGTCACCCTAAAGCCAAAAACTATTCTTGACTATATCCTCGGTGTTGAACTGCTTTTATTCTAATGCTATTGTTGTCTGCGCATACATAGTCTCCACGCACCTTCATATCCTACAAATTTTTTGAAAGAGATGAGAAGATATCTTTGGCGAGCTAACTGTATCCTCGTACAACCCCCCGAGCGCGAGCAGTATGTTGCTCTTCTTCCCGTTGGTACATAGGCTCGCAGAGGGATAACATGAGTCAATTAGGTGCTATTGGTTCTGTTGTAAGATACAAGCCAAAGACCAAGAAAGTATACTTCTACTAGGGATTAAATTGTATATTAATATTAATGACTGCTGCATATTACTCGGACTTGATTTATTCTTCCTTTAGGGAGATACATAGATACATTCAAGCTGTGGCAAGTCTTCTGAAAATAGAATTAATGATCACGGTGTAAAGGTTTCTTTCAAGGCCTGCGATGCCGATATACTCCACTCCTGTATCTGACTTTCTATTAACCCATTGGAGTCTACTTTGTATATTATTGAGCTTCAACAAAGAACCAAATCATGATGTTTAGGTATGTGTAATAAGGAATATATAGGGTACATTATAAGCAGTCGGTCTTCTCACCTTTCATATGAAGGTATCTTTGGCTTCCAGGGTAACTTCAGAACACCTCCACTTTCTATCCTCGCAGTAATCATATTCTTTGATTCATCTATTATTAATGGTTCTAATAGTTTTACATATGATTGATTCGGATCAAATAGTATCCTTAATGCATTCTGATATCGACTTAATGATGAGACTGAGTTAGTTGGGTCTATGAATTGACAATCGTCTCGGAAGATTTGTGTTGATATGTCACCTTCAGCCACCATACCAGAGAGTAGATATGTCGTTGAATAGTGTAAAAAATGATATATCAATACATTGCAACATGATTATATTCTACTCACCAGATACAAAGTACCCACCCTTACCAGTTGATCCTTCCACTAAATCTTTTGATAAAAGTTTTGCCAATTCCTCTAAAGATGATCCAATAACTTTATCTCTCCGGTTGACGTCGGATTACCTAGCGGTGCAAGTGCTGTATATTGTTTTAATTCATTTGGTAATGCATCCACATTACTATTTGCAATTGTCATTGATGGATCGTCAACTAAGATTGATGTGATGGATGTTGCTGATATGATACTTTTGCATATCCAATTTCTACGAGATGAGAGTTTGTTGATTGGTGGTATCTTCGTCGATGATAGTGCATTGCAATAAGTAGTAATTGCAAATGCGATTGATAATATCGATAGTATATTCATGTTGTATGTGCAGAGCGTTGTTAGCAAACAATACACGCAACAAGAATTGTGGATATGAAATGGAGTTTTTAGAATTGACCACACTCTCATAAAAATCGAAAGCATTGCTCGAAATATCTACTGTATATGTGGGCCGGTTCATACTCTTATTAGTTGAGGATTGAATATAAATAGACAGCAGAGGTTTATTATAACAGAGGTAGAATTATAATAGACGATTGTGTCTACAGCGCGGCGGCGGCAGTCTAGAGGTATCATATATACTTATTAACAATATCGTCTCATATAAATTTTTATCAATATATGACGTATCAGCCACCTTCACCACCATCCATTAAGGAGGCAATGAAAACAATAGATTCCATGCTAGATGATGATTCTCCCACTAATGATATAGAGATAGGTGGCTCTTCAACTAACAATGGTTTACAAGGAGGACATCCAGTAGATATAATGCCCAACAACAAACTAACACCAACCTTTAATTCCAAGGGCAAATTCCAATCCTACGAACAACAACCACCACACTCTGCATCAGGTACCACACCAACTACAAATTCAAATAATGTACAAGATGCATTAACATTGGCAAATCAAATTGAATCAAGTCCGTATGGATTTCATTTTGATAAAAAGTCAAAAGTTGATATCAAAGAGGAGATAAAGAAAAAGGAAGAGGATAGGAAGAAGAAGGAACAGGAGGTTGCTTTGCAGCAAATGTTGGCTAACCCTAGGTATGTTGTTGCATTGGTTGTATGTATGTTTGTATCTGTTTTAGGTGTCTTTATGGTGTAGTGGTGGGGTCATGTTTTGTGCACATCCTATGCACAACTTTTATGCTCATTAATAAATCCCTACTTACCCTCACACTTATCTCTCAATAGTGGTATGAACTGGGATGATTTAGTAGCATCAATGAAGAAGAAAAAGAAGAAGAAATCTAAAAAGAAGAGTCGTAAATCTTCTCGAAGGAGTAGAAGTTCTAAATTGTTAGATATAGATGGTAGTAGTGTTGCCTCGGGAAGTTCAGGCTTTCGTTGTTCACCCATTGATGAGAGTATAGATGAGTTAGATGAAGAAGAGGATGAAGAGGAAGAGATTGACTTTGAACAGAAGGAAGAATCACCATATGGGATTGGTAATGGATCAACATTTGATGTAGAATACGGAGGTTCAATACCCGAAGATGTGGACGAGATTGATTTCCATCCACCGACATATGATATCACCGCATCTTCTCTCCACACTGCTAACGGAATGACAGTCGCTGATCAAATTAATGAATTAATAGAAGAATGTCAAATATCAAGTGATAAGGCATACGAAATGGTAGTTAAGTATGAAGGACAGGAAATGGTACTACTGAATCATTTAAAGGAGTTACGTGACCGGATGTTAAGTTCACCGGAGAGTGGTGGCATTAGTCATTCGGGGTATGCTGATTATAACATGTCCTATGACACTGGTGTCAATGTTGGTTATACCAATAAGCGGCGTAGAAAGTGTGCCATTGGATTTGCAATACTGGTATTATTAGCGGGGATTGTTGGGGGTGTAGTAGTGGTTGCTGTTAAGAATAGTTCGTCCAACGTACCCGAGGAATTTGGTGGTCCTTCTGCTACTGCCGATTCTTCTACTCCGGATGTCACTGATCAAGTAGAAGATGCTGACAAAATGCCAACAATAGAGGGTGATAATGAGTATAGCGGTGAATATGATGAGATATCATATGGATATGAAACAGGACAAGATCAATCTAAACAAGAGGCAATAGAGGCTATGGAAGAATTTCAACAACAGCAATTAAAGGAGGAGATTGAAGCGGTGGAGAATGAAGGAGAAACAGCAATAGAAGCTACAAAGGAGGAATTTCAACAACAACATCCCGAGTTGGATGGAGAAACATCACAAGAGACAGTAATAAAGGAAGAGATAGAGGCAGTGGAGAATGAAGGAGAAACGAATGCTGAGGAATCTGATATCATCTACCCATGGTCTCGTCAGTAGAGAGTGGTTTAAAAGTCTACCTACTTTAAGGGCAGAGCTTTGTTTAGAAGGGAGAGATACTATGATATGACCAGTAGAGTAAGATGATCTTATCTAGTTTATGATCATTATCTCATCTCATCATACCTGATAGCAACTATTTAATCAAATCATACTCATTCTCATACACCATAACAATACCATTACCATTCATCAACATCGCTCTTAATCAGACCGGGTTAGATCGACAAAGTCCCACACACCTTTGATATCAGGATCAGTATCAATTGCAGTATTACCGAGGGTTGTTCCTTCTTCTCTTTTTCCTCCTTCTTTCTTCTCTGCCAGCGCCACCAACATTCGGTCAACTTTGGAAGGATATTTCGATCCACTCGTCTCATGTTGTTGAGGTTGAGGAGACTGTAGTACAGATGATGAACATGCAGTCTTCTTTTTCATTGTCTTTTGAAGATCACATAGTGCTCGAGCCGTCTCCTTCATGGCAAGCTCATCCATGATAACCGTGTCAGCAAGGAGATCCTCTAATCTGAATAACATCCTAATATGAGAGATTATTATATCAATATCGATGTCGACGAATGTGTGGAGTTGATTATGGTAGATATAGTTGTTGATAAATGGGAGATTTATGATCATTAAGGGCAGGAAAAACTTCGTGCCCCTGATCTCATCTCATGAATTGATGATAATGTGTAGGGTATTATTGGATACTTGTCAAATAAGTGAGTACAAAAAGTATGTTTTATCCCACTTGATGTCTCATCCGGTACTAGATGTCGGATTTCGTTTCTTGAAAGGGGCAGACAGGGAGAGAACAAGAAGAGAACAGGCTTCAGTTATTTCTTGTTCTTGGTACCCTCTTTATTTCCCTCTGCATGAGTTTGTTTCACCCTGTGGGTCCAATTTGTTCAGCTTAATAGTTGTAGGAACATTCTTGATATTGTTCTGAGAACCCCCATTATCTGTTACAATGAATTGTTGTTTGCACTACTCCTGGATAACTACTGACCAATTAGACAAATTAACTAGCCAATGTTGATACTATCCGATCCATTATCCCCATATTATTACTCTCCTCAATAGTAACCTCATGAGCCGATATGTCTGTAGACCATGGTTCTTTTATTATGGCATTACTATCAGAAACCAATTGAACATTACTTCTATCTTGACTATTAATCCATGGTAATAGAACCCTTGCCACGGCTGTGGGCGATTCATGATTCGGACAGTGGCCAGAATTTAGTAATGATACATATCTTTGTGTCGCTGCCACAGCCGGGGAAGAGGTGGTATCACTCCGACTAGCAAGGTTAATATGCATACGTTTAGCCACGGCAGGTGTACACCAGGTATCATTCTCACCAAAGAGTAATAGAACATCCACCGGAAGTTTACCAAGGGTGCTATAAAAATCTGCTATGTCCTCTTTCTCAGATGACTCGGATGCAGGTGCAGACCACAATATTGATGAGAATGCCGCATGCCCGCCATTGTTTTCTGTACATGCTTTAATCTTACTACCCAATGCTTGATTCTTCTCATTAATAGTTTGATCTGATGTTTCATAATCTTGAAAACTAGTACCATCAAATGCTTCCGCGTGTACATATGCCTCATTCAAATACCAAGCAATGGTATCATCATCTCTAATAGTATCAAATAACTTCCTTCCCACTAACTTTGGTATTGTTGGTGCAGGTAACTTGCCATCCCAACCTGGTAAGTTCAATCCCCAAACTGGCGTCGCATTCATTAATATCAGAGAAGAGATCAATTCCGGATGACGACTTGTTAATATTGTTGCTAAGTATCCACCTACTGAATTACCTGCTAGATGTACCTTCTTATTAGATGATATTGGTATAATAACTTCTTGAATAAACTCTGTTAATTGATCTAACCACATATCAGCTGAATATCCCAAGTTTAATTCATCTTTGGAATCACCATCATTACAATTTGTTGGCCATGAATTACCCTGTCCCAAGTAATCGATTCCGTATATAACATATTGCTTATTATCAATAGTATCTTGATGTTTTTTTTGTTCAAGTAGTAACTGTTTCATTAATCGATGTTGATGGAATGATCCTACGCCAAATCCATTTAGTAATAATATTGGTACGATCTCACCATTATTATTGTTATTTGTTACCAAGTTGCTATTTGATGCAACCTCATAGGATATTGGATATTTATCGTTAAACATCCATATCTTTTGTTCTAATTTCATATCATTATCATTGTTATTGTTTGTAGTTGATTCATTGGGAGTAGTAGTAGATGAATGTAACAATGTTGTTGGTGCATTATAATTTAATCGAGAAGAGCAAAGTTTGTTAAACAAGTTAGAAGGCGGCACTCGAAACGCCCCAACTACGACAGCACTACTACTGAACAGAAGAATGGATAATATTATAACAAGTATAGTCATCTTCCAAGTATTTACTGGTGGCGCAGAGGTATCAATTGCAATACCCACCGATGAGAGTTTAGAGTGTGAGAGTGGTATCCTCAAGGATACCATTATGAGAGTTTGTTCATTCAGTTTGGATTTGGACATTTATTAGAGGAGTGAATGAATATATTGGCAATATCTTCTATAATAATTCATCTGATATACTAATAGTGTAGTCAGTATAACAGTTTTTAGTGATCTTTCGATTAGTGGTGGATTTAGGGCGATACACTTTATCCTTTTATCAAACATCTAACCAAAGTTGGTGCACCAACAAATGCAAAATAAAACATCGACACTACTTCAGTAGCTAAGTAAGCACTATATTGTTGCCACGTTAGTAGGTATACTGTACTCTTCATATACAACGGGAGTATCACCATTATCAAACACTTTCAATATATACCATTTTACTTTCGGGGATCGGTATCGGCCTCAATGAACAACATAACACAACAATAATTTACTGCAATGGAAACATTTACAGATGATACGGTGGTTGCATTGGCCTCGTTCCTATCGCCACATGATATGTTAAGTCTAGCATTATCAAGCAAAAGATTTGGTGATAAGCACGGCAGAGATACAAAGCGATCGGCAACGAGAAAAGAGGATACAAGAGAAGAAAGTTCGAGAGAAGTGAGGCAGAAAGTGGGGAAAATATCATTAATGGAAATTGCAGCACGCACGGTACTACATGCCAAATGGTCAAATGATGAGATGAATGCTTTACCAAGACGTGAGGATGAATCATGGATTGGTATATATCAAGAGTTTTTAAAGTTGTTCCATTATCCATTACAGTTTGATAAGTTGGCTGGACAATGTATTGAGTATGTTGATGATACAGACAAAACAAGAGTTTGTTCAAAAGTACTTAGTGATCATACTGGTGCTGCAATATGTCAAAATATAATGAAATCTGGGAAGCATTACGTTTCATTTCAAGTCAATGGCGATGATCTGACGGCAATTAGAGGAATCACATTAGGTATTATGAGACCGACTACGAATGACATTACAAGTTTAGAGAAATGTTATCCAGCCAATTGTGATCTCTCTAGGTTTTCTCTGAAGGATTATGTGATGATGCACAGTGGTAATAACGTTGACTGCTGTTTATTCAACACATGGATGGGGAATGGTCTGATTCGCGAGAGATGGAAAGAGTGGGAGGAATCTGAATTGGCGGTTATGGATAGGGAAGAAGCTCTTCAGCATAATATGCAAAATAAGTGCCGCGCATTCCATTGGGAAGGAATGCAACCAACACAAACAAACGCCTTCAAAATAGGACTCGAACTAGACATAGATGAGGGTACATTAGATGTGTATAAGAATGATAGACGTCTTGGAACTATGATGACTGGATTGGTTGGAGAATACTGTTGGGTCATCTCGATGGTATTATCTCGTGCACGATTCTCGGTTTCTATTGGTAGGTGATACTTCTTTACATTAGCATCCTACATAGTCTAATTTACTAGCACCCTTCTATATTCATCAATTGGGAGATAATGGATGGATAGAACATTAGACATATGTCTAGAATAAGCTTAAATCGTGCAGCATAGTCTATAGATACCTGCGGTTACATATCCTTTATTTTACATCTAACTATTAACCATGGGTACTCCTCTCATTGTTCTTAATTATTCTGATTCCTTTAAGAATTGACCAAGTCAGTAACAAGATATCTCTGTAACTACTTATCTAAGAACACAAGCCTGTTAATCCTATCTAATGATGAAAATCTCGTCTTCTTTAGACACATCATCAGCCATTAAATTCTTAATAATGTCCATAACACTACTTAATGAACCTCCGGATGATATAATTCGCTCCTTAAATCTATCCTCCCGGACTTCGACGCCATTAATCTTCCTAATTCTTGATATCAAGTCATCTATCTCATCTTCCTCAATTGTCATATTATCGTCTTGATCACTCCGTATAACAACTTGGAGTAAGTTTTGTAACTTATTAGCCCTTAGATTCTTTTGCATATCTTGTAATATTGATCGATTTTCTTTCACTTGTTGAGCATAGGTTTCAATACTCTGTCCTTGTGTTTGTGTAATAGTATCTAATGCTTGTTCAACATCCTCAAGATTGTCAATTGTATCAGATAAATCTCCAACAGTTTCATTAAGACGTACATTCTCTGATTGTAAACGGTCTACTTCTCTCTTTACAGCCTCGTGAGTTTGTTTTAAGGCTATGATATCTGTTAACTTTGTCTGTTGATAGTATGCATACGGTGCAACAACACTACCACAAATACCTGCGGCAATGACCATTGAGGATGGCGCCATGACCATTGCAGTTACGGAGGTGCCAACTGTTATAGTGGAGAATGCACCGTGCATTATTTCACTTGGTGTATGTGACCATATCTTTTTTAGTTTCTTACTTGACTTTGTTGGTGCCGCCGAGCCTCCTGTTGTTGCAGCCGGGGTACCACCTTCCACATCCGCCATGATATCTAATTTTGTATTGGCTATGTTCAGTTAAGTACCAATAACAATTATACACCGTGCGTAGACAACAACAACAACTTCAAAAGGGAGGTGTTTTTGAGGATACCGGTAAAAAATTATGAGAGTTTGAGCTGTGAGTTGTGAACCCGTGTATTATGTATTTAGTAGTAGATAGCCTGCCAAAATAGCAATTGATAATACAATATAATTCATCTCATAAACTAATAGTGTACTCAATATATCAGTTTTTACGCTCTTTCGATTAGTAGTGGTTTTAGCGCCATGGACTTGACACTTTTATCAAATATCTATACTCTATACCAAAGTTAGTACATCAAAAGTAGCAAAAAAACATTGGAGTTGTCTTCTTTAGTGGCCGAGTTCGGAAGTTATTGTTAGCCACGTTAGTATACTGTACTCCTCATAAACAACAACGGGGTTACCATTATCAAACACTCTACTATAGTTAGTATATACCATTTTACTCTCAGGGATCGGTATCACCAAAATCAAAAACATACTCATAATAATTACTGCAATGGAAACATTTACAGATGATACCATAGTTGCACTGGCCTCGTTCCTATCACCACATGACATGCTAAGTTTAGCATTAACATGTAAAAGATTTGGAGATAAACATGGCACTAAAACTAGTCGATCGAGACGACTGGCTGCTAGAGAAGCAAATAAAAGTAGAGGATCAGGTAGAGAAGTAAGACAAAGAACAGAACCAATTTCATTAATGGAAGTTGCAGCACGTACGGTACTTCAAACTAAATGGACAGATGAGGAGAAGAATGCTTTACCTAGACGTGAGGATGAATCATGGATTGGTATATACCAAGAGTTTCTAAAGTTGTTTCGCTTACCATTACAGTTTGATAAATTGGCTGGTAACAATATGGATTATGTTGATGGTAGCACGGACAAATCAAAAGTATGCTCAAATTTTCAATGGGGCGTTAGTGGTTCTGCTATATGCACCAACATTATGAGGGCCGGTAAACATTACGTCTCATTTCAGGTCAGTGATGGTGATTCCTCAGCGAATTTTGGAATTATAATAGGTGTTATGAGACCAACTACGAATGATATTACAAGTAAAAAGAGTTGCCATCCTGCAGATAACCTCTCTAGGTTTTCTCTGAACGATTATGAGATATTACACCGTAATAACATTGACTGCTGTTTATTGAACACTCATAATGGAAATGGCATAATCCGTAGTAGGTGGAAAAGATGGGAGACACCAGACGAAGAATGCAAGTCGTTCAATTGGGAAGGGATGGAACCAACTCATGAGAGATCTTACAAAATAGGATTTGCATTGGATCTTGATGAGGGCACATTAGACGTATACAAGAATGATCGACGTCTTGGAACAATGAAGAGTGGTCTGGTTGGAGAATACTGTTGGGTAGCATCATTGTTATCATTTGATGATGAAGCATCGGTTACTATTGGTAGGTGAAGGAGTAGTACGGCCTCACACTTCTATGTTCAGGTTAGTGTGATATAAAGCATTCTAAACATAGGCTAGTTTACTAATCCCCTTCTATATTCATCAATTGGTAGATAATCTGTTGGCAGAGTATTTCCCAGCTTCTTCTCAAGTGCCCGAATTACATCAATTGATACTCCCAAATCAGCCAAGTTCTTTGGCAGTGGAGGGCAACTTCTCTTCCTTTCCTTATCATCTAACGCTTTGTTTCCCCATTTATGATAAACCGGTTCCTTCCTGGCCTCCACGGCATGTATTGATACCCCTCCTGATGTATTAGTGGTGTTGACGTCTGGGTTGAACTCGGCACTAAAGCTATCGGCAAGGACTTGGCCCTCTGGACTCTTCTTCTTGACTCGTCTCGTCCGAGCTACATTAGATATCCCATTCAATGGCCTATTGGCATCTTGAACAAAGATTCGTCTCTGTGTTTGAGGCATAGTAGTAGTACCAATATCCCCTGAGATTCCACTTCGTGGCAAGGTAGACACGACGTTAGTGGCTGCACGAGACACTTGAACAACCTCTGATAACTTCTTTTGAGCTTGTGCCTTAGATCTATCCCACCACTTGCAAATTACATCATCTTCTTTGGAGATATCAGTACTAGTTGCAATGTGTTCTTTTGCATAGTCGTCGACTGAGTGTTGATCCACAAATGAGAGTAGTTGATCACTAATGGAAGAGGCTCGTTTCATGGCAGTTCGTATAATTTGCAACAGTGTATCACCTGCCTTTGTGTCTAACCCTCCTTGTCTGTTCGTTGATGCCATACTTTCAAGCTTACGAGTAGATGATTCGGCTACACTCATTGCCATCCAATACACTTCACCCAATAATTCGGCAACCTCAAGATGAGTAATACCTTCGATACTAGGGAACTTTAAGATATCGGTCAGTTCTACTGATCCGCAGACACTACTAAACCGTTCCACAACTTCCTTAGTATCATTCAATTTCAACGAGCATGCAATATGAAGTCCACTAGCATTAACTTCTAATTTCATACCCTCTAATGTATGAATCATTGCCTCAGTTCTCCATGTATAGTTGCTTTGATTTGACATGACATTAGCATCGGAATGACCGTAAATAAGTACTGCATTTTGACGTAGTGACTTAGCTCGTTGTAGTGCATTATTGAATTCCCTCTTGGCCTTGATAAGGAGATCTTTTGTATTGTATTTCCGTTGCTGTTGACTATCGTTGAATAAGGCAAGCTCGTATGTTGCATATCCGATATTATAATGAGCACGTCCACGAAGAAAGATATGCTGTCCCTTCTCCCAGTTTGTATCAATTGACATGGTCGCAGTAGCTTGGCAACGTTCATGTTCAAGTACTAGGTTGAGGGCCGTTTTATAAGTCTCCTCTGCCAATCTAAGGTATGAATGACAAACCTTGGCCAATGAATCTACTAGAGAAGAGGACGAAGAGCCTGATTGCTGATACTTGTCAATTTGGCCAGAGAAGAAGGAATGTATCTCCATACAATCATTACCAAGAGTCATGTTTGCCTCTCGGAAGTCGTCTCGGATGTTGTAGGCCTGTGGTATATCGAGGTGTTAGTGAGATGTTGTCATATAGACATACCAAATGTGCAAACTAATCAACTACTCACATGATCAGACGATTCATTCAGCTCTCCACTACCAATATCCTTCCGTACAACTCGTAATGCTTGGAATTGTTCCTTCCAATGAGCCGCCGAGCTATCAAAGTCTGCCCAATACTCTTGTCCTTCTCTTAGCAATTCAATATCGTTTGTATACAACTCATTCTTCCGTAGTTCTTTCCTCGAAGAGAAGCAAGCCTTGAGTAGCGGATCATATGTTGATACGACACTTTGGTTATCACCGAGTAACCCCTCCTGTATATCTTCATCGTCTGCTGCCATTTTAGACTTTAATTGTTCCTCTTCTAATTGATCATGTCCTGATTCTAATTCAGCGGTGTTTACACCAAGCTGACGTTTCATCTCTTCTACTGATGTAGTCTTAACTCCCTTGCTTTTGCTTACATCTGTGGCTTTTCGAACACGTACTGCTAATCCATTTGTTGATGATTGAGATGGTTGTGTTATTGTGGGTGCCACCTCTTTTATTACCTTGGCCTTGGGGTCGGTCTTAACCTCCTGCTCTTCCCATTCCTCTTCAGATGAATCTTCCAGTATAACCTTTCGTTTCTTCTTCTCAACCTTCTTCTTATCAACAGGTTTCTTCTCTGCTGCTGCTGCCGATGATGATAAGCCAAACTTATCACGCCATTTATCAACAGTCATACCAATTGGTAATGATCCGCCCTTATCCGATAAAGTAAATGCATTTCCTTGTCTGGCAATATCTAATGAACCCCAAGTCATACGTTCGGACTTATCATCTGTAACTAATTTCAATACATCCTTCTTACTACCTCCGTTTGTTGATGTTGATTTAACATTTGATAAATGTACATTCAACTTACTAACAAATCGTTCAGCAGCAGACATAAACTCATCACGTATACCACTTGTATCATTCACTATATCCAATTGTTGTTCATACAATTGTGCACCACTACCATCTTTATCAAATTGTTTCTTCATGAATCCACGTCCTTTTGATCCATCAATATCATAAAAGGTATCTAATAAACGTGATTTAATACCAACATCTTCATCATTAACTTCATCCCATCCATATCCGGTATATCCAAAAATACTTTTGAATTTACGTGTTTGTCCATCGGATCGTAATGCACCACTTAATTGTGATGGATATTTAGAATCATCAATATCATGTGTATGACGACATTCACCACTTTCTAGTAAAACGAATCCATCACGTAATCTAATAAATGTTGCAAACCAATTTGTTAATATTTCTCTTTGTCTCTTTTGTATATCATTAGCATTACTACTAATGCTATTGTTATTATTAAGTGTAGTTTTAAATTGTTGAACATACAAATCAGACAATTCCTTAAATGCCACAATACCAAACTCTAAACTATTACGTTTACCAACTAACGTTACTAATACATGATTGGCATGTTCAACTAATTGTGTAGCCTGTTGTTGTAATTCAATATCAGTTTCAGAGTTGAATGTACCTCGGGTGTGTTTGGATTTGTGTATTTTTAATATTAGCTTTGATACTGATTTGTGAAATTCATTGCATGCTGTGTTTATTGCTTTATTGGAAGACATTATATTGTGTTGATATTGCAACCTGTGGACCGAGTTAGCATAAGATGGTGCATGAGAAAAATTTAAGGTGCATAAGATGTGAGCAAATATTTATCTCTTACTTGTCTCAGCCTCACTCCTACCGACTCTCTCTTTATTAGTAGCTCACCTTTGCAAATTGGAAGATATACTGACTGGGTGGTAGGATATGTGCAATAGCATCCTTCGGTGCATCATTAAGATTTGAGAGTAGTGACTATGATACTTATCTCTATCTAAACCTCTTTTAGTTTAGGTTACGACAACCGATTCAGTCTAGGTGATAACAACCTTGTGCACATCATGTGCACTTTGTATTGACTTGCTGATTGCAAATGAATAACAATTTGGTAGAGTATTGTAATGCGGCAGCAGTAATACTAATGATACTAATTGAATTAAACCCCTAAATTCTTCTTTACGATTATCAATATTGCAGTTGTGGTAATAGCTTCCCCCCAAAGACCAAATCTCTCCCTGGTCAAACTAATCAACTTTATCTATACTTCAGCCTGTCCATGATGCTTAACACAATCCTCTCGGAGGACACAAGGCTGTTTCCAGCTCTCATCAAAACAATAGTGGCGGTAAGGACAGTTGTGATCATTCAGATCTATGATCCTATCTACTGCCACTCGGCATACGCGGCATTCCTTTTTGGCGTAGTCAATCCCTCGAGGTACTTTACCAAAACTTTTCACGGTCATAGACCAAATCTCGGCAAAGCTTTTACCCTGGCTCTTCTCATTCAATACATGCATCAGCTTATTCTTTGTGTACTCATCCATATCTTTATCACACTCCACTGTTTGTTTGGCATATGTCATGAACGATTCATCTGCCTTAGGCCACTCTGCGGGTATACCCTGCGGCTGAGTCAATAGCCAATGATCGAAATAGTTCTTGAATGATGTTAATTTCGTCTTCTTTGCCACCGAGGATGCTTTTTGATCTCTGCCTTTACCACTGCCTGTTCGTTTCTTTGATGCTTTACGCTTCTTGTTGCCTTCTTGGCTACCAATACTACCTTCTGATCTTTCACGCTCATTATCAGGTTGAAGCATCATACCAGGCGGCGGCTGACCAAATTGGAGTTGTTCGGTTTCGTCTGTGATACCATTAGCATGATTTGTTTCATTAGGGTCTTGCGTATCTTCTTCTCGGAACTGGTTTGCAGTCCATGCCGCGTCGTCAATCTAATCCAACAATTAGTAAGCGAAGAGATAAAAACAAACTTAAAGATACATGCATGACTTACATTTGTGTCATCTTCAGCTAGATCAAAAGATCCTACACCTATTAGCATATCATCGTCTCCTAAATCACCAACCTTGCCTTCTTCAAAGTTACTACCATCGCCCTCCATCTGTGATCTTTCTACGAATGGACCCGTACTCTCCGTAGAGAACAACGATGATTCCTCTCCTGGTAGCCGCTCTGGAGGATGTGTAACAGTATGCTCTTCCCCATTTTGTGGGTCTGTTACACGTTCCCCAGAGCGGCTACCAGGAGAGGAATCATCATTGTTCTCTGCAGAGAGTACGGGTCCATTCAAAAAGTTGCAGTTGGACGACATTTGTAGGCTCCTTAACTTTGCTTTACCAATGCAAAGCTAAGATCATGAATCAAGCTGAGTGAACTGGGCTAGTAATACACTACCGATGAATAAAGTTATATACCAATTGCCTATATTGAGACGTTTGTCAAGATGATAGCGTTGGGGAGGTCAACTATTATCTGGTGTGAACTTCACATGAAATTCTAATCCTCATTTGCCGGGTCCGGAACGTGGCAAGATACCAATCAAATGGAACTGACATGCATACATGTAGGTATTGTTTGATGATATTCTTATATGACTGTGGCTCGGCCGATTTGTGAATGAGTATGATTTTGATTGTGCGTGTTATTTATGTTGTTATCGTGTAATTAATAATATATTCCGTGAGCATTTAAAGGTCAGATGAAAGCAAAATATCACTTCCTCTGCCTCTTCTTCTTGGGCTTTGATTCATCATTATCGTTTGAAGTACCATCCTCCTCCACCACCTCCATATCATTCTTATCAGTACCAACAATCTCATCTTCATTATCATTACCTTGCATATCTTGTAGAACAGCTTGTAGACGCTTCGATTTAACCTTACCCGCGAGCTGCTTATCCTCATACCGCATAAAGTACGATTCTAATCGAGTTTGTTTCGATCCAGCTTCTATCACCTTGAGCACGGGTTGGACAACTCGATCAGTTTCAGCCTGATCCCAACCAAGAGTCTCGGCACAGTATTGCTGCAGAGAAGTAAGATCTGGTTTACCCCACGAAAAGGTGGCCTCACTCTTGTCAACGACTGGCTGGAGGTATGCCTTAATAATACCATGTGATGGGAAATCGGCTGGTGCAATCCAACGGGTTCTAGCGGAATTGTGCTTGTTGTGGAAGACTACCTCTTTTTGAGAAGATGATGATGCAGGATCACCGAATCCGTCTAGCCATTCTCGAAGTCTTTGTAATCCATTCTTGATACCTTCGGCTGAATCGTCCACGGAAAAAGCTTGCAATATTTCCATACCGTTCACTATACCAACTCCCTTGACCCCATCGGTATAATCCCCACCTAGAAGCATGGCCAGAGCTACCAACTGATGCTTTCCTAATCCTAAATCTCGTTGTATATCTTTAGCATAGTATGCCTCGCAATACTTGTTCTCATTAAAGAAGTTCTTGTACACTTTCTTGGCACCAAAGACAAAGATATCAGAATCTTCAGTAACAACTCCATCTACCAATCCCAATTCTTCTAATGCGGCACATTGAGCCTCAGCCTCTGATGGTGATTCCACCCATGGTATACCACATAGCTGAAGTAACTTGAGTATATCCTCTTTCATTTCATCCGTCATGGTACTCAGATCTCGTTCCATCGTCCTGTCTTCCTCGAGGATGGCATTATGAGCCTCGGTCAATCCCTCGAGTGATGTGTCGAATAGGACTTGTTGGTTATTATGTTGTTGTTGTTCTGTGGACGAGTTATTGTTAGTAGTAGCCGTCTCGGTTGTCTTCTGAGCAGGTAACTTTCCATCGGTAGATGTATCTGTATCTTTCGATTCATCCTCATCAATGTCAATGACTTCGTCATCGTTAGTAGTCAAGTCTATGTGTTCTTTCACTGACTGTTCATTATCACGGTCAGGTGAATCGGCATGTGAATGTTCAGTTGCATGATCATTTATGGCACGTTGAAATGCCCTGCCAGCCCAACTTGTTAATCTAGAAGCCGTATCTTGAGCACGAAGTAAGGCGGCGGCTTGTGGATCATCAGAACGGTAGGTGTCAAACTCATTATCATCATCAGAACTATCAATGGCCAGCGGTTCTTCCTTCTTCTCGTTATTTGGTACTTGTTTCATTGGAGGAGGAGCTTCTGATTCCTCGTCACCATCAGACGGAAGCTCAATTATATCATTCTTCTTGTCGTTTGACTTGGCAATCGTCGTCATGGTGGTACTAGTGGAAGACGTGTGTTTCAAGTTATCCTCTTGGCTGCCATTCAGCGTCGTCTCGGTCTGCATCTGATTAATATCAGATGTTACCCTAGCTGCCTCTGTTTGATCCGCAGCAACATCTTTGGATGGCTCATCTTCAGCATGATCACTACTACCCTCCGAATCACCATCCTCCCAATCAACTTCATCCTCATCTTCAGTCTCAGCTGTGTCAAGTTCTTTAGTTGGTAGTCTACTTCCATCTGCTGCCGCCGACTTCTTTGCATCAGATGTGTATACACGTTTGGTAGCCTGACCAAGTGTAAGGAATGTATTATCTCCATTTTCGTCGTCGTCACTATCATCAGGAACATCAATCACCGTATTAGTATTGACTCGAGAGGGAGCGGTGGATTGGCTTTGTGCTGCTTCAGATACACCAGCTTCTTCCTCTCCGCCTCCCCATTTTTCCCATTCTTCTTCTGCAGTTGACAACTCTAGTAGCTTTGATTTAGGCAGTGCAGTTGTACTATTCTGGGTATTCGATAATATGTTTCCATCTTTTGCTACTACCTCAACACTGCTATCATCACTTTGTATATTCATATCATCATCGTCATCATCTAGTAGCACTACCTCATTCTTTCTCATATCCATCTTTGTAGAGCTGGTCACCTCTTTACTAGCTGTTGGTTTACTTGGCTCATTAGTTGATGACGGTAACAGGAATCCACCACCCTCCTCTTCTATATCGTCTTCACCAAACAGTGCTTGCATTGTAGCATTATTTGCAGTAGATGAAGCAGTATGGTTAGCAGAAGAAGAGGTGAACAGATCATTATCATCCTCATCATTGTCATTAGATTGGGTATCATTCTGTCGTTTTAATCGCTGAAGTGGACGAGTAGCGGGTATATCACTACTATTACTACTTGTTGCAAATCCACCACCACTGTATGCTTCCTCCTCCGCTACCAAATCACCACCACTCCCTTCTACACTATCATTACTTTCCCTATCTTTAACCAACTTATCAATCTCACCAACCCTCTTGGACAACATGCTACTTTTTAAAAAGTTTTTAAGTTGTGTATTGCTATAATCTAATGGATTGGCAGCGGCAGTTATACATTCTTTACGGGATGTTATACGTTGTTGTCGTTTTTGTGACTCAATCCATTCATGTCTTTCATGCATGTTGAATGATGCTATTTGTTCATTAGTAATGGAGTTGTTATTATTAAAGGTAGGATTGTATTGATTTGATGTTATTGTTTGATGATGACCTGTTTTGGCATTGATTGTATCATATGTTGTAGTTTCTTCTTCGTTGGTATCATTACTTGGTGATGAATTAGGAATAGGTTGTTGATGCAAAGAATCATTAATCGATTCTTGAACAGCCATGGACATTTCCCAATCATTCTCATCTTCACTATTCTGATGCTTTTGCTGCTGCTTGTATGATTGTATAGCCACTGCTTGATCAATCATTGCCACCTTATCCATGATACTACTGTCATCTTTACTATTGATTGATATTACTTCATCTTCTTGTTCAGCTGTTTTGTATTTGATTAGTGACTCGTGTTGTGCTTTAGTAGTAGAGGTTGATATAGTCTTCTCATCGTCATTATTATCAAGTATAAACCCAGCAGCCAATGCACCATCATTACTACTACTTTTTGCAGTATTCTCTTCTTCCTCTCTCATCAACATTCCATCATTACCATTCACATTACTTCTCTTCTTATTCTTCTTTAATCTACCCTGCCTTTCACGCATCTCTTTCAATTGCTTTACTAATATCTTTTTAGCTGCACGTTTAATTGCCCCATCTGTTCCATCTCCATTGTTATTAGTATCACCACGCCATAGACGTTCACGACGTTGTTGACGACGTTGTATCTCACGACGTTTCACTTCTGGCATTACCCCTGTTTTCGTAAATACATTGTATGTATGTGTTTCAATGTGTGTGTGAGATATTTATACATTGTAATACATTCAGCATATCAACACACACATAACACACAACGAGACATATAATATAATACGTACCATCAAATACAACCACAGGTCTAATATCATGAAATAACAATCTCATCAACCTTATCAAGAAAATACGTACATGTGGTTTATTTGGTAATAACTTTCCAGTTTCTGGGTCACGACATGCTTTAGAGATTTGTGTCATCCATATTGATGCATCGATTGCTAGTGTTTGATGGGATAATGTTTCAATTGATATTCGGTGGGCTGTGGGGAGGAGGAGACGCCATAGGTTTTTAACACCCATCGTTTACTTGTTGTTGACCAAATATAAGGGCACAAAAGAGTTTGATCTAGTTTGATGACCTAATATGATATTACCAACAGAAGACCTTCACTAATCGAAAGAGCATTAATAAACTAAATATCTCCTATATCCTCGGTTACGAACTGCTTTTATCTGCTCTAGGCTCTCCGCCATTCTCAACACACAATACCATTGATGGAGTGAAAAGATACCTTTGGCGAGCTAACCGTATCCTCACGATCCTATCATGTCTCCTGGTATGCTTGTTCTTCTTCTCTTCAAGGCAGAGGGATAGCAAAGGCTTTGGTACTAAGGATAAAGAAAGTAGATCAATATTTACCACAGAAATGGATTAGAAACTAGTTTATGTAGGATACTACTTATACTACTCTACTACCTGTGCGGCATAGATAGAAACCACAAGAGTGGGGATCGGATCCACACTCCTTTATCTTCCGATAGAAACCGAAAATTGTGCACCAAATAATTTCAACGAGACAACCCAGCAGTATTCTCCAACCAATCCACTCCTCATTGTTCCGAGACGTTGGTCATTCTTATACACATCTAATGTCCCCTCATCAAGATCCAGTACCATCCCTATTTTGAATGAAGTCTCTTGAGTTTCTTCCTTCCCTTCCCAAAACGCTGCTCTTCGTCCATAGCCATCAATTCAGATCTCTCCCACACTTTCCATCTCTTCCTGATGTATCCACACCCCCCACGAGTGTTCAATAAGCAACAATCAACATTTTTATCGCCGTGTAACTTCCAATAATCCTCCAGAGAAAACTTAGAGAGATCATCTAAAGGATGGCAGCGCTTTAACCTAGTAATATCCTCTCTTGTTGGTCTCATGATACCTAATGTAATTCCGTTACTTCCCGTTGGATTATCGACATTAAACGATACACTGTGCTTACCAGCTCTTAAGATATTACTGCAAATTGCAGAGTGGAAGTAAGCACTCATTCCTTGCCCACTTACAAAAACTGACTTTTGGTTGGATCCAACATAATTAATACTTTCCCCGACCAACTTATCAAATTGTAATGGATAATGGAACAATTTTAGAAACTCTTCATATAGACCAATCCATGATTCATCTTCATTTCTCGTTAAAGCATTCTTTTCGTCCTCCGTCCTTTTGGTATGTAGTACCGTGTGTGCTGCAACTTCCATTAATGATATTGATTCCGTTCTTTGTCTGACCACTCCCGTACTCTCTTCTCTGTTGGCCGCCGATTGTTTCTTATCCGTACCATGCTTATCACCAAACCTTTTACACGATAGTGCCAGACTTAACATATCGTGTGGCGATAGGAATGAGGCAAGTGCAACTACAGTGTCATCTGTAAATGTCTCCATTGCAGTAAATAATGATAGAGTATGTTTTGATAATGACTGGCCGATACTGATCCTCGAAAGTAAAATAGTATACACTTTGACTATTATTATAGTGTAGATATTGTAATCCCGTTTTTTTTTTAAATATGAAGAGTACAATGTACCAACACTGCTAACAATATACTTGCGAGCTCGGCCACAAAGAAAATAGTAATGATGTATTTTTGGTGTACTATCACTTTGGTATAAATATTGATAAAAGTATGAAATCTATCACCCTGAACCACCACTAATCGAAAGGGTGACAAAAACTGATTATATATACTCCTACACCCTCGGTATATGAACTGCTTTTATTCTAATACTATTGCTATCCGCATTCGCCACCACCTTCACACAATAAACACAACAATGACGAGAAACCTTTGGCGAGCTAACCGTACCTTTAAAATTTACGATTTGTAGTCATTGAAATAGCATGCCTTAGCCGTCCTATCCACACTTATAACCATGGCAGATCATCGACATCGTACCATCCATACTCGTAGAATAGTATTTGCAATAGTACTGCTCTTTACAGCGGCAGTTCTTCAATCTTCAATGCAAAATACAACAATAATAATTTTTCAATCAGTGAATAATTATGATGATAATAATGACTCGACGTATAGAAGTAGTAGTAGGGGTTTATCAATGCCCTATACTACAATATCAAACACTACACATTCAAGCTATTATATAGATGCGATAAACAGTAACAATATACGGAGACTACAAACTACAACTTCACAATGTCAACCCCTCTCCCCTCCTCACTCCCCTCCTCCCCCTTCCTCATCACCCCCCTCACAACTATTAGCAAAAGCACTCCATAAATCAACATATGCAGTATCATTTCCCGGTAGTGGTGATAAATTAATTACTAAATATTATATACAGTATATAACAGGATTAAATGTTGGTGAGGCTAGTATATCTCCTAGTTATGAAAAGTTGGAACAGATTCGATTAATTGATGCAAGAATTGCTGAGAAGAATAATGGCGATGTTGTTAATGATGGTGAAGGGCTGGTTGGTGGTAGTGGAGGGAGTAATTGGGAGGGAGATAATAGTAATGACGAAGAAGTATATGATGGTGAAGGAGGATTAATGTCGGGCGAGGCTAGAGGACAAGGCGAGGTTGTAGCCGTTCGAACTTCCTTTCCTCATACTTCTGGTAAATTGGTACGTTATTCATCTCTATCTATTTGCATATATGGTTACCTGTGTATATGCCTTGTTTTTGCTGTACTTTACAGCATCCATACACTGACCAACCCGCTGCTTTTTTTCAACCTATATAGGCATCATGGGATGATGATATAACACGAGCATTTGTTCTATTGAGAAATCCATTACATGCCTTACCGTGTTACTTTGATCGATTGTAAGTTTTATATATGATGTTTTGTATATACTTTGTAAAAGGCTTGTTGAGTTGGAACATATCTCACTTTCTCCCCACATTAAATCAACAAAACGCCAACTATACATACAAAAACACAACACCACATATATACAGGTATGAAATTAGAAATCATCTACCAACAGGATCATCATCCCTACCACAACATTCCACCGACATTAAAAATCAATGGTTAAAATGGCGTGATAATCAATTACATTCCCAATTAATGTTATATAGAAGATTTGTATCATTTTGGATGGAAAAATATCTCAATAATGATGATGCAAGAATGTATTTTGCATATGAAGATTTTGTCAATGGCGAAAAGGGTGTTGATGAGGCTTTGAGGTTGTATAACTTTATGGAGGAGGGTATTAGGGGTAGTGTGTTAGATTGGGTCATGAGTGGCATGAAAGATGAGGAAAAGGGTGATAAGAAGCAGAAGAAAGTATATGATAAAGATGCGACACAAGACGAATTGCCATTAGATGCCTACTTAAAAGAGGGTTTATCTCCCGAGGAAGCAATTGACAAGGCAGTTAGCGAAGTGACACAATCGGTTGTGAATGTAGAGGATGTACCGTGTATATGGAAGGAGGTTATTTATTCAACAGTATCATCGGCAGCAACATCTAGCAAGGAGGGTAGTGCCATACGTCAACGGAATCGGATTAGACGCAATCGTCGTAAGTTACAAGAAGAGGATACGTTTGATTACTTACGAAGACAACCCCCAATAGTAGAAGGTACGAAACAACCACCAGTCAACAACAATAATAAGATACCACATGAAGAAGAAGGTAGTAATTGGAACCCAACCGAACGACCATACACACCTGAAAACTTGGCATCCATGTCACAAATTTTATTAGAATTAATGAATAGATGGAGTAGACATCAACGATTACTAAGTATATTATCAAAGTATCATCGAGAAGTAAATCGAGCATATTTGGATAGTACCGGTAAGTTAGATAAGGCATTGAAGGATCGTGATGCGTTGGATCATGTTAGCTCGATTACTCGGGTAAAAGAACAGCCAACTCAAGCTGTAGTAGATGGTCAAGAGCAACAGGCTCAGCAGCCGCAAGTTCAAAGTCAACAGTCGATACAAGAGCAGCCACTACAAGATCAAAGTCAACCACAAGTACAAATAACATCAAACGAAGAAACACCCATCACAAAGCCTCTCTTCAACATTATCATCGCCTCACCAATCAACAACAATGCATCAATAACAGCAACCAATTGGTTAATGGGATTATTCCAACATGATGATGATATAGCATTCATGAATGCATGGCCTGAAACTAGCATCCAACAATCCGGACGCGATGTTACCACATTTGATAACATTGTAATGATGACGAATAGTATGGATTTATTGGGTATGTATAAGATAATACGACCACGTGTTGGTGAGGTAATGTATGTTGTTACCAATAGAGATTCTTCTGACGAGATTTGTGGATATAAGAATTGTCTATGTATAGAACCCAGTGAGTTACAATACAGCAATGAAGATGAGTTACGATCAATGGTTATTTCACTTACTGAAAAGTTTAAAAATCGATTTGAATACTTCTTTGGTAGTACTGAATCATCACCGATATCGGAAGTGGATGAATTCCATGCCGTGGAGAGATTGGATACCATGTCTAAAGTTGTTGTTGATATGGCAGAGGAACCAGCGGATAAGGTTGACTTGAAGTATGGTGTTGGCGGCGGCGGCGGTGTTGGTTTAGAGAAGGCTCAATCTGGTAGTGATGAAGAAGATGAATCACTACCATTAGTAGATGATCAGCACCGACGCTTATCGATTGCACTACCCAATGGTGGATGTGAGGTTACATGGCCTCAACCACCCAAACGTCCTTTCCAAACAGCCTATGCAGCCTCTTACCCAGGATGTGGAGCACGTATGTCTTGGAATTTGATCGAGGCCTTGACAGGACTATGGACTGGAGACGATTGGGATAGTAACAACCGTGGCAAGCGTGTGGTTACTGTCAAGACTCATTACCCACATCATGCCGGTCAATTGGTAGAATGGGATGACGAGATTAACCGCGCCTTGGTCGTTATACGAAATCCAATGGCCGCCATTCCAAGTTTCTTTAATCACATTTATGAAATGAAGAATCATCTACCGGTGCACAGTGAACGAGCACCGGTGGCAGATTGGATAGAATGGCGTGATCGTTTGGCCAAGCAACAGATTACCAAGTTTGGTGATTTCGTTGACTATTGGATGGAACGATTTGACAAGTCTAGCAAGGATCGTATCTTCATTTCATATGAAGTACTCACGGATGATAATGCAGGTCCTGATGAGACTATACGGATAAACAACTTCTTGGGTCAAATGGAGGGTGTCAATCCAATAGAGACCGAGGCCGTGCCGTGTATCTGGAGGACGGTGATTAAGTATAAGCAGCAACTCGAGCCTGGTCAACCCGAGCAGCAACAGAGAAGACGTCTGAATGTTGGACGACGAAGGCTAGATCCTAGTCACCATAATTCTCAACGAACTGGTCCTACAGAAAGGCCATATACACCAGAACTTCTCCAAGACATGGTTACAATGCTTGCTGGTTTGATTGAACGTTGGGGTGAGCGGAACCAAAGGTTACGGGGTATCTTAGAAGGTTACAATACCGTTGTTCATGCGGCATACCTTGATACACTCAATCAACCAGCTCAGACAAATACCCCCGCCATACCGGCTCCCGATATATCAACAGCAAAGAGCTTCCATATCTTCTATGCTACAACATCTGGATCAACAATACTAAACAACTTATTGGTTGGTTTATTTGACCCCGAGGCAGATTTCAAGAAGTCCTCATTAGTCACTAGAGCCGCCGATTTTGACCTGCTTCCTCTTTACAAGCAAGAGAAGCCAAATTATGATGAAGTATTGTTCGTGGCAGTTAGAGATCCCAGTGTACCAATGGACGAGCAACTCTGTGAATACAATAACTTACTGTGTATTGACAGTACCGGATTGGTGTTTAACAACCAAGAAGAACTGCAGTCGGTGGTTGCCAATGTTGCTATCAAACTCCAATCAAGATTTGAGTACTTCTTCGAATCCAATTTCTTAACTGAAAGTAAAAGAATGGACGCTGTTAAACGGTTAGAGTCAATGGATAAGGCAATTGCGGCGGTGGACGGTCATGAACCAATTGTTGGTTCTCAAAGTGGTGGCAGTAACAAGATGGTAAATGGAAAGACGTTTCATATCTTTCAAGCATCACCGGAATTATCAATCAACGAATCATTAGTGGCTACTAATTGGCTAATGGGTTTATTTGAACCAGAACAAGACATAAGCTTCATGAATTCCGATCAGACTGTAGTACAACATGATATGAATGTGCCAGTTGAGACGGTAAGTATTATCCACTTGAACACTTGTATACCAAAAGACTATGTACTGATTTGTCTAATACACACTCTCTCTTCTCTTCTCTTTACTTCTTCAGACAATTGTTACCAAGACAAATATACTCGACCTTATGGGATTGTACAAACAATACAAACCCCAATTTGATGAAATACTATTCGTGGCATCTCATGGTCGAGAGGAGAGAGTTGATGCTACACTCTGTGATTATGATAATGTACTCTGTTTAGAATCTGATGAGCTTGTTTTTGCTGTTGGGGGCGAGGGGCAGGCTGTAAGGAGTCTAACTGCCAAGTTTAGATCGAGGTTTGAAGTAAGTCCTTATTACTGTGATGCAATTCATACACCGCTACAATCCTCTCACTTCTTATCGTTATCCTTCATGTTCGTCATTCAGTACTTCTTTGGAAAAAGTTCAGATCTTTTGAGTGATGATAAAGCGGCAGCAGCTGTACGACGTTTAGAGGGTATGTCCCAAGTATCTGTGTCGTCTAATCAGGCTCCTCAAATAAGTGTTGGTGGTCAAGGTGTGAAGAGACTATTCTATTGTGGCGGACCTCAGGAGAAGAGAAACCAACCCAATTTCAAGTAAGTGATTCAATTTCCATTCAAAGGCACATTGTACACTTGATCTAACTCTCCATCCTCTCTTTAGGTATTCAACCTTTGGTCTCTTTCTTTCACAGGGCCTATTTCCGGAATACGAAGGTGGCATTACATTGGATAGCAATACGAAGAAGGTAGACGTTTCCGCCATTTCGTTGACAGAACGTTCTATAACGGATGCAACTAGTGATGATATGCTTATCATGCATTCCCATCAGTATTGTGAGGTTCCCGTTGAACAATTTCCTGGTATCCAGCTACAAATCAATGCCGAGTACTATGATATCCATCCAGCACATCTTGATAATATAGAAGGCAAGTTGACATGGGATTACTTGCCCCCAGGTGATAAGACGTTTGTCATCGGTCCCCACATGGATACAAGTCGAAGTATTCAAGTTCCATACGTCTCAATGAGGCTATGGTTCCTTCATACAACTGGACAAGTAGAATTGAGGAAAGTCTTTGACCCATTCTACAGACCAAAGAATACAAAGGAGAACTTTATGCTATACATGAACTCTCACTACATTGAGTATCGGGAACGTGCTGCCCGAATGATTGCCGAGGAGATTGGAACAATTCATGTTGGTGGTAAATGTCAGGGTAATTATGAGGCCAATCCAGCCCAACCGGCAGATGATAGTGCTATCCAATGTGTACCCTTTGAGGATAGTCAGCGACCACCATCAATTCAACCAATATCAGGAGAGCTAGGAACAGATCATATGAACCATAATAGAGATCTTTTCTCGCAGTATCGGTACGCACTTGTAATGGAGAATTCAGACTCCCCGGGTTACATATCAGAGAAGATCCTGGCCGCATTCTTATCGGGAACAGTGCCCATATACTTTGGTAGTAGATTTGTGTTTGAAATATTCAATCCAAAGGCATTCATCTTCTTTGATCTGGATGTACCCCATCAAGCACTAAGTCAGATTCGATTTTGTGAACAGAATCCCGACGAATATAGGAAGATGCTTAATGAACCCATATTGCTAAATGGAGAAGAAACAATAGACAAGTACTTTAGTTGGGATGATACTGTCGGCAACGGGAATCTGAAGGCTCGTATTCGGCACATGGTTGGACTCTCATAGTGTAGAATTAGGTTAAGATAGTATATTAGGTAGTCAAGCTATTGAAATAGATCATTAGATATAGTTCTTTTTAAGACGAGTTAAAACTGTTCTAGTGGTCGACTAACACATACTAATATACACATGCCCTATATTTCTCTACTTCATACACACATCATCTAACTTCCTTTCTCGGGCCGCATACGTGTATCCTTTAGACAATCATCATACCCAATACTACCAAAGATAATGCAATTAATTGATTGTTGCCAGATGCACCACTATTATCACGATCCGTTGGTTGAGTAGGTGAGGGGTTAACCGGAGCAAAAGTAAATGTTTCACTATCGCCTGGTGAAGATGTTGGGGCATTGGTCTCATCTTCGTCTCCTGAAGATGTTGGAGAGTCAGTACTTGCTTCTCCTGGATTAATCATGTCAGGGAGTGTTGGATCTGTAACAGTTTCATCAATTACCTGAGGCAAACCTGAACAACCAAACATCTTTTCAATACATGGTTCGTTACATGCTAGACATTCCTCTCCTGTCATATCCATAGAGCTATGAGTATATGGAAATGGTGTCAGTATAAAAGGGATATGTAAACAGAATACATACACCCATCCAAACAAACACAACTCACCAAGAATCCATACAGCCATTATCCATGCTGCACTGGTGAATACCAACAAAACAAGCAACGCAATCCTCCGAATAACCATATGTATCCATCCAACATTTAGTCAAACATTCATTATCCATACCACATCCATTACCATTATATTCTTCAAAGCAATACTGTGATTGTGCAGGACGTGAATATTCTCCTCCGTTAATTGTCCACGTATCAATATCCGATGGATTATCACATAAATCAAAAGGTTCAATAACTTCATCAATAGGTGGATCTTGTGTAATCCCAACAACAGGATTTTCGGGTAGAAATCCCTCATCTTCACATTCCTCAAATTGACAATCATTACATGGATCACGTGAAACAAACGAGCCGTCCGGGCATTCTTCTACATCCATTGGACACATCATATCACAACCTCCTTCATCCTCATTATCATTAATTAGTACTATATCTCCATTGTTATTATCATCAACAATTGGATCTGGGTCATTAAAATCAATAACAAATCCACCATCACTATTAGGGGTAGTTGGTCCGTCGTTAAAGTCAATTACTAACCCTCCATCTTCGTCTGGATTACTACCACCACCAACTCCACCACCAATATCTCCACCATCATCATCACAATTACGATTGCCCAAATCAGGCACACTTAAACATAACGCTGCACCAACACCTCTTGATCCACATTGCATACAATATGGTACACTCTCTGGACATTTGTATATGACTTCACTATCAACTAATTGTCCGTTAGGACCACAGACACTAGCTCGGGCATCATAATGTGTTGAATTTAAACATTCGAGGCCAATGTGTCCTGTTGATTGTCCTTCCACGAACATCATCTGTTTTATGTTTTTACATAAATAATAGAAAAGATTATAAGGTAAAAGTAGAGACACAACGAGCACATGTATTAGATTTTGGTGAATGTGATATAATGTAAACTGTGATGAGTTTTGGAGTTTAGGCAGATTTATATATAAGGTAACCTTTATACCACCCACGTAACTTATATACTGACATAAAGGTTGCATCAACAAAAACACTGCAAAGAAAAAAACTTACATCTCCGCCAACTAAACAGTCAGCTTTAACCCTAACAACAGTGGTGGCAATTATGCCTACTAATATAATAATAATTGACTTCATATTGCTATATATCTTATAGGTACTATCAGCTCTATCTACTCTTCATAAGCTTTCATAAGTACCTTCACTTCCTTTGAAACGATTGATGGCGGTATTATCCAGGGTATCTTTTTCTTTTTAGTATCCGCCATTTATGTGAGTGGTGAAGTCAACTTAGTCGATATAGCATTGTTGTTGATGAGGGTAAGGAGATTATATCAATAAGCAACACGATGATAGGGAGGAAGAGTGTACTACTACTCAGCATCGTTACTATAATTGCAGTAACAGCCGATGATAAATGCAACAATCCAAACGATATCTCAACATATCAAACAAATGGCGGTTCAACAAACCGTCCAACGCATTCCAATTATTGTTCACGTACATATAATGGTGGATGTTTCTTAAATGCCAATTGTATTGAAACGTGTTTTCAAGAAGTATATGGTTATTCGGAGGAGTGTTCAAGTTGTTTCGGGAATATACCGCAGTGCTCGATTAATTCGGGTTGTATGATGGTATGGTAAGTTTGCATGTATGCTATGCATTTACTTGCTTGTTATGTTGTTTCGTGTGCTGTTTGCATGGTCAGCTCACCATGCCTATCTCTATTTGTATAACTCTTAGCATGAGGGATAGTCTTGGAGCGGCTTGTGCTAAATGCAATGAACAATGTGTTGCCGATTTTGATGTTTGTACTGGGTTTCCTGATTTAGAAGACGAAGTTGTCGTAGTAGAAGAAGTAGACGAAGTTGTGGATGACATCAGTATCGAAGATACAATTCCAATATCTGAAATTGACATGATGAGTTTACCTACTGCCGAGTCTCTTACTGATGATGAGCCTACCAGGGTAAGAAAAAGTTTTCATATATATCCTTTCTCTCCATCGTTTTCTTACATACTCTCTAACTTTTCATGCATATTGCATTGATAATAAATAACAATAGCGTCATTACAATCGGAGATTACGCCACAGAGGACATTAGACCATATACAATTAGACAGCACATTATTGTTTGACAAGAGACTAAGTAGTTAGGAAGGGAGGTACGGAAAGATATATGTTGAAAGAGAGGAATAATAAGATGAAGTGTTACTAATACTAATCAAAGTTCTAAGTAATGTTCAGAAAGTAAAACTAGAATGTGTGATAGTATTTCATTTACTTGCAACAATAGTGATATATCCTAAATCATCTGCATGTTTTGATATTTCATTCCTCACTGCCATCATCCTCGATCGTTCATATGGATGTGTAGCCACATTGAAAACAATCTTTGCAAAGCCAATCAAACCTTCATCTTTTATCAGACTTATTGGATTTAGAACTGCTAGATCACCAGTTGATACATGTTCAATATTTGTATATCCAGCATCAATCAAAAGTTGTTGCCATATCTCGACTGTCTCTGGTTTGAAACCAATGTTTAGTACTTTGCTCATATCTTTCTCTGCTAATATTTGTGATGCTGTATCATTTGTTTTGAAGAATATTTCATGTAGCATAAACTTATCAGCATGATTTGCTAAACCTTTGAAGAATTGTCTCTTTCTTGAACGAGGATAGTGTGTCAAGCTTGCTTCTGTTTGGGCTACGTCAAACTTTGCTTTTGAACCGAGAGTACCATCTATATCAAACATATCAACCTTCTTTACTGATACTAGATTGGATATACCGAGGGTATTGATACGGTCTGTGACCTTATCAAGTCGAGATGTATCAATATCAGTTATCAAAACTTTAGCTCCATACTTCTGTGCAAGTTCGATGCCTGCCGTACCCAAACCAGCAGAGAGCTCAAGAACTGAATCGCCCGGACGAATGTCTGCCATTGCTTGGATATGTTTTGTAGCCTCACTACCTCCAGGCCGTAGAACAGTCTTACCCATCTTTTGAGCAACTTCATGAAAGATGGGCTCTCGTTGTATACTAGTCATCCTTTGTTTCTGTAATTGTAATGGATGAGAAGGAGAATGAGAAGGATCGATTGTGAATGCTACTACACTGCAAATGATGAATGATGCAGATAGTAGTATGATGACGAATGGAATATCCATTTTATCAATGTAGGACGACGTGATATTATCAGCAAACATGTTTATGGGCATTCTCTTCTCTACCATCCAATCCTGATTCCAAAAACTGCATGAAGTATTTAGAAAACTGCACAGGCAGGATACCAAAGGGACTGGACTGCTGAGACTACATCTCTCTACCATCTCTGCCGTGCACCAAGCCTCACGACTGGGATGCAACCCTGTACAATCCGTCTCATAAATTACAATCCATCTCATACTAGAAGCAAAAGATGACAGTAAAATATTCATACTCGTTTGAGCCTATTCCCTCGCCCTCGGCGCCCATAGTCGTTGAAGCAGTTCCAAATGATGATACTGTAGAAACTGCAGATGAGAATCCGTCAGACACAGCGATACTTGTAGGGTGCGGCTTATTGGGTTGGGTAGTAGCGTAAGTGTGTTAAGGATATCTCTTTGACTTATGCTAAACTTAAACTAAAACATATCCCCCATAGTGGTCCATGTCTAGCAATTATTACTGCTCTCGGCGGTAAGTACATCGCTGATAGACACGATGGACCTTTGGCCGACTCGACAAAAGCTGTAGGTAGAATTGCTGCTGTGGCCGGAAAGAAAGCCAAAGAGGAGAAGTTACTCGACAAGTTCAAAGCTGCAATTAGTTCTCTTTTCAATGGTAGAAAAGATTGTAAGAACTGCGGCGCTCCTATCAATCAGAAGCAAAGCATCACTGGCAAGCGTTAAACATTGCAGTGACCATATTATAGTGAATGAAATGTAATATACTGTTGTTGTATAAAATAAGATTTGAATTGAAATTGAAAGTCATCGTAGAGAACTCGGTAGGTTTTATGATCGATGTATGCATCTAATGTCTGTGCCAATTCCGTATTTGTCTATTCCTTAGTGTAGTTCTTGATGCTGTGATGCTCCTGATGATACCACGCCAATATGTACTTGCCCAATCGTGTCGTCAAGTATGTCCCGGTTCCACCATTGGTGCTCATAGTATAGAGATTGCACCTACCGACACTCAAAGAAGGAAGAAACCACTGTAACCAGAAAATCTTGCATCATTTTCAGGCGCTACTCATACCGCAGTTAGTAAATGGTGTTGGTGTAACGTTTTTCGTAGAAATTGTATACCTTGTGGCACTTGCAATCAGGACTTGGTTGATTTTGCTACTTGATGAAGTCGATGACTACTCTGACAACGAGAAGATGGCGGAGTTGTCAGAGTTATCATTTGTCCCGAAGGTAAGGTTGCAACATCCTACAAGTTTCACGAAGCTCTTGAGACACTTGCAGATACGGATGGTGACGGATTCTTATCACTTGATGAGTTTGATAATGCCGATCAGGATACAACTGCTATTGCCGATGAGTATTGCGTTCCAATTAATGACGAGGAAGACAATACCAGCACCTCAAGACGTACTTGAGGAGCAACTAACTGTAACTTCCATTACCCTCGTCTGATACAAGAGGGCTGTATTCAACGGTGGCATTTGCTCAATACTACTACTAGCTCCACTCCTCTTGAATTTATCATTGTACAGACTTAACAGTAATGTGAATACTTTGCCCTTTACAACTACTAATAGTACAGCACTAACTAATACAAAGCCCCAGATAGCATGCCTTACATGATGATGAGTAGAATTATCGTTTGTACTTCTGCTCTTTGTTACTACATTCATCCAAAACATCGATTCAAAGTCCAACAATCCACACAACTCTTTTCCACAAAAGACTATATCCGATGGTAAAGTAGTACAATTGAAATCAAATACTAATGACTTGCCATTTATATGCCCATTATTATCAATAATGCTTCCATTAACAGCCGATGCTTGAGCATTATAACATTCCCTTGATGATGTATCATCCTTAACAATGAAAGTTTCATTTGATATATTCTCGGCGATATGAATATCAGTATGATTCGTTAAACTTCTATTGTATCTACATAATGCATCAATTGTATTCATCCAATATACTGATGGCATTGTACTGTCACTAACAGCGGACGATGTATACTTTTCATAACGTTGACGTGACCATGATATATTGGCACTTAAGTCAAATGTTGATCCGTCTTGTCTATCTGTTGTATTGGCAAAGATATTGTATTGACTTGTTGATACTCGTTTCAACCATATCTTATCGTCGTTACTGTCATGATCAGTAGCACTACCTTGTGTTGATGTGGTCGTTATAACCCGTTGTCTAGACTTGCCATATGATATAGAACGTCCTACATCCATGAATAGTACATCATCACCATATGGTAGAAGCGTAACAAAGGTATCAATCTCATATGTAATGTTCAGTGTCTGTTTTGTATTCCTTGATGAGGATGCAAGGACTGTAAACTGATTTCTTAGTGTAACATTATAACCACTACTATTGTTGATGAGCTGTATCGTAGTTTGAGGTTGTGACTGTATGTTAGTTGAGAATGTATCATATATTGGTATTGCAGCCTTGCTGCCAGAATGATTAGGGTAGAAGATCAATGTTGAATCAAGTGACCAAACACCCTCATGAGTCAAGTTCTCTTGTCCAATGCTGCTACTACCAATACTCTCGCCAGTTACAACTTGTATTCCAATATTAATAGTTGTATTCCCCTTCCCCAATAACAAATCATGAAACAACCCCATAAATGGAGATAAATCAAATCGATACGGAACAACATTAAAACTTTCAATACCCGTTAATGGTCTCCAAAGCATTGGATTAATACCACCAGTATAGACTGTTGGATATGGTACGACCATGCCAACTATTTGATTATTAATCAATACTTGAAGTAATCGAATTGGTCCGCCACCACATTGCTGTGAGGAGCTAATTGGCGTTGGTAGATTGGTATAATAGAATTCTTCACAACCATGTCCCGACGCGTACACATCTAGATAGATTCCTCCACCGATATGTTCAGATTGTCGTATACTCAGTGGTAAGTCATTCCTTGTTATTGTATGCTTTTGTAGGGTATTAGTCTTTGTTGATAGTGCGCTCCATAACGATGTAGCTGTATAATTTGGGTGTATATGTTTGTGTATTGTGGGGTTTAGATTCATTATTGAAGAACGCCTTCTTCGTTTGCTGTTCTTTGTTGCTGTGAACTCTTGGTGTTGCTTTGAGGTATAAAATGCCAATGAGCAATTGACATATATAACACCCGTATACTCTGTATTGACCATATTCGGTATCGATATAGCTGCATATGTATCCTCCTCTTTACCGTCTAATAGTAACAAAGCAGATGCATAATTGGTAACATCTTTTGTTACACTCCATTGTATAAGCTTATCATTGCCGTGTATATCTTTCATACCTGACGGCTCAGGTGTTGTAGTTCGTAATAACTCAATATTGTTTACCCAAACTGCTCCAAATCGATCGTATTGTATACCAGAAACATGTCCTGTGAATTCTATTACTATTCGTTCGACATCTACTCCCTTGCTCTCTATGATCTCTCCATTGCTATGAGCAGTATGATTGTAACTATAAGGTTCAACCCATAATTTATTAGTAGTATTTAATACAGCATTATGTATGATCTGTTGTTTATGTATTAAGGTATAATGATTTGCAAGTTGTGTAGAGAGAGATGGTGAGATTGTTATTGGATTTTGATATGATGGTAGCATTTCTCAGATCACGAATCTTTTATCAATTGAAACAGTATTAAACACTGATATGCTCTCTTTATCCTTGGTATACTAAAGCCTGCAAAGATTGATAAGAGCAAGAGAAGAAGTTATCAGTTATTATCAAGATACGGTTAGCTCGCCAAGATATCTTCAATTCAATTTTCAATTTTCCCCCCAACAAATCTAGTAAGAAGCTCGTCCTATGCAATACAATTAAAGAAGTACATATACCAAGGATATAGGTGATATATCAGTTGTTTTTAATGCTCTTCCAAGCTTGTGTTGGCAATATCAATACTTAGGTCACACCAAACTCATTAGTCTGTAATTGCAAATTGCAAAGGCAAAGAGTACAGTATCGTACGTCTCTCACACGCACATCATCTTGTACACCTTAGCATAAGTTCTCTATTGTTAGCCGCGGTAGTATACTGTACTGCCAATACACAACGGAATTACCATTATTAAATACTATCTAATATTTGGGTATATAGTGTTTTTCTTTCGGGGTCGATATCGGCAGTCATTAACAAACATAAACAAACAAACAATTTACGCAATGGAGACATTTACAGATTATACGGTAGTTGCACTGGCCTCATTCCTATCGCCACATGATATGTTAAATCTAGCATTAACATGTAAAAGATTCGGATCTAAGCATGGTACGACAACAAGTCGATCGAGACGACTGGCGGCTAGAGAAGCAAATAAAAATAGAGGATCAGGCAGAGAAGTCAGGCAAAGAACAGAATCAATATCCTTGATGGAAGTTGCAGCACGTACAGTACTACAAACTAAATGGACTGGTGAGGAGAAGAACGCTTTACCGAGACGTGGTGATGATGAGTCATGGATTGGCCTATATCAAGAGTTTCTAAAGTTGTTCTGTTTACCATTGCAATTTGATAAATTGGTTGGACATGTATGAAATATGTAGAAAGGGGGAACAAAACAACAGTCTGTTCATTTGGAATGACGATCAGTTCTGCTATATGCAGCAATATTATGAGGGCTGGAAAGCATTGCGTTTCATTTCAGGTTAATGATGATAATCCAGCGAAGTATGGAATTTTGTGTGGAATTATGAGACCAACAAGAGAGGAAATTACAAGTTTGGCACAATGCCATCCTGCCGATGACGACCTATCTAGCTTTTCTCTGAAAGATTATGAGATGTTACACCAAAATAATGTTGACTGCTGTTTGTTAAACACGTGTACGGGAAATGGATTACTCCGTAGAAGATGGAAAACAGGCGACTGGAGGAACGTTGGTATGATGGGTTTTATTCATTGGGAAGGACAGGAACAAGCTCGAGAGACTTATTTTAAAATAGGGTTCGTATTGGATCTTGATGAGGGTACGCTATAGATGTCTACCAGAATGATAAAGACGTCTTGGAACTATGAAAAATGGATTGGTTGGAGAATATTGTTGGATTGTCACAAGACCAACTGGTGGTGGAGCTGAAGTATAGGTTTCTATTGGAAGGTGACTGGAGACAAGGATATCCCTACAGAAGTATGAGTATGAGGTGAAGTAGTCGTAATCAAGCGAGTATAGTTCATATCTTGTATAACCAAGGACATAATATATAATACCGAACAGTAACAACACCAAAGATGCAGTACCCAGGAGTAATAGAAATAGTAAGCTATGAGATATCGTACAGAGCTAGCGAAGAGCCTATGTAGGATACCTTCATTCTCCCGGCAGATTGCCGGCCAATCAAAACGTAGTGTATCAGTATAAACTTATCGTAACATCATCAAGAGGATAATAGCAAGAGGAAAAGAACAAGAGGAAAAAAGAATATTACTAAAACCGTGCCGAATATAAGGCAAGAAAAAAGGCAAAGAAGCTGAAAGAAGGAGTGTTTGAAGCAGAGGATATATACCGTTAACTCATTATGTTGTTGTCCTTTGTTTGGCGAAAGCAGTAGATAGTAGTAGAATAAAAGCAGTTTGTATACCGACGCGAGGACATAGAAGAAATATCATTTTTTAATGATATTTCGACTAGTTGTGCACCTAGTATTCAGTATAATTGAATAGACAGTTCATATTTAACCAAAGTTAGTATGTATACACCAAAAATACATCAATACTGATTGTCTTCAGTCTGTAGTGGCCGAGCTTGTAAGTATATTCTTAGCGGTGTTAGTACACTGTACTCTTCATATAAAACAACGGGATTGTAATATCTATACTCTAAAATAATAGTCAAAAGTGTATACCATTTTACTAACGGGAGATCGGTATCGGCAAGTCATTATATTAACAATAATACTTTACTGCAATGAAAACATTTACAGATGATACGGTAGTTGCATTGGCCTCGTTCCTCTCGCCTCACGATATGTTAAGCTTGGCACTATCGTGTAAAAGATTCGGTGATAAGCACGGTTTGGGTGGGAAAAGATCTGCAGCCAGAGGAGAGAGTACGAGAGAAGTGAAGCAAAGGATAGAAACAATATCATTAATGGAAATTGCAGCACGTACGGTATTGTATAATAAGTGGACAGAGGAAGAAGAGAATGCTTTACCGAGACGTGGAGATGAATCTTGGATTGGTATATATAATGAGTTTCTAGTAGTATTCCGCTTACCTTTACAGTTTGATAAATTGGTTGGCGAATGTGTAGAGTATGTTGATAATTCAGACAAAACAAAAGTATGCTCAATTAGAGGAGACCGATTGTTGAGTAGTACTGCAATCTGTAGCAATATCATGAGAGCTGGTAAACATTCTGTCTCGTTTGATTTCACCAATGATGGTGATCGAAGAAGCTATGGAATTTGTGGTATTATGAGACCAACAACAAAGGACATTACAACTTTAACGAGGAGCTGCAATCCTCTCATTCGTGACCTCTCCAGCGTTTCTTTGAAGGATTATGCGATGTTACACAGCAATAATGTTGATTGCTGTTTAATTAGTACGTCCATGGGGATTGGGATGATCCGTAGACAATGGAAAAAGTGGGAGAGATCTGAATTGATGGCTATGGACGAAGAGCAACGTTTGCGGGCTTCTATGCAAAATAATTACCAGCCATTTGAGTGGGAAGGGATGGAAGAAACTGAAGAGGTCTTATTCAGAATAGGAATGGTTTTGGATCTTGACGCAGGCACATTAGATGGAAACTGAAGATGTCGCATTCAAAATAGGAATGGTTTTGGACTTTGATGAGGGGACATTAGATTTATATAAGAATGATAGGCGTCTTGGAACTATGGTGAGTGGATTGGTTGGTGAATACTGCTGGGCTATCATAACGATTTCTGATGCACAAGTATCGGCTTCTATTGGCAGGTGAAGGATAACCTAGACATACAGTAATATATAGCATCCTACACAGTTTACTAATACCCTTCTATATTCATCAGGATATATACCTTAACTTAGATACCTTGCACCTTACCCTCTTCTCAAGGCAGCTTGTTAATAGCTTCTTCAACAATTGTAACGGTGCCATTTACAATATCAGTAACTTCTGTGGGCTTTGGTAGTGTCAGTGTGTCATTTTGGGAAGCTTCAATTGGACCTGTTGCATTAGAAAGGTCGTCTTCGACAAAACCTCCTTCGTTTTGTTTTACATCAGAGTCTCCAGTGGCACCTTCAGTTTCAGTTATATCTCCATCTAGTGATACTGTTGGTTTTGTGTCAACTAAGCAATCGAATCCATCGAAGGCACACTCAGGTGTGTTATGCTTATCATGGCACTTACCATCTCCGATGTTTATATCATAATTACAGGCACCGAAATACTTTCCAATCAGGTGGCTTCGTTTGATATTTTCACCTTCGTCATCTTTCTTAGAATCATCTACACATACCTCCTCTCCTCCTTCTAAACCGTCAATGGATACCCCGCTTTTAAGCTTGTAGATTCCTGATCGGCTCTCAAAGAACTTTTCATCTGTTGTGTTGCCTGCCCTTTTAATAGCCCAAACACCACTAATGTTACGAGGAAGACAGGTGTAATAAAGATAAACACCGTCAATGAACTTGCCTGTCCCTCCAATTAATGATTCTCCGGAACTGTATGCATTCTTGACGCTTTTCATTGTATCAGGATCAATGATTGCCCAACTAATGCTTGTGTCGGCCTTCTCTTTCACTGCCACTACAAGAGGTACATCTGACTTACTTTTATCTCCCCCGACAGGTACTTTCTCACTGCTAGTTTGTGATGATATATATTCACTGCAACGCCCTTCAACTTTTTTATAATAATCTTCATTGATAATTTTCTGAGAGCATCGGTAGTTTCCTTTTGACTGGTTGATGACAATAATTGATGTAGATAACCAGGCAACTGCCACAAACAGTATCATGATGAGATATCTTAGCTTGCCGTCCAGATATGCTACTCGACGTGATCCATAACCACAAAACTTTGTCTCACTTGGCAATTTGTAAGCATCGTAGTTATATTTGGCAACAATTACATGGATTGCACCGGCACGGGCATTCATCCCTAAGAAACCTTGTAGACATAATCTATACGCGATATTATCCAAGTTTGTAATGGCCTGAAGTGTGCTGAAACTCAACAGTACATTCCTAACGGTTGTTTCTTGCATGATGGTGATAAAGGCAGCAATAATTGCAAAGAGTCCTTCTACGACACGAAGTAAGTTATGGAGATGCCATTTCTGTTTCTTATTCTTTGTATTGGGGAAGGCATGATCAAACATTGGTTTCCTTGTATCATACCCACGAAGAATTTGTGATACTGCCCCTGGAATCTCACTCGAAGTAACGGCCATCAAGAATACACTAATATATTGAGATACAATAACCTCTGTACTTGCCTCAACCGGGAAACCAAACCGATTTATACTACCACCCAACGTTTCGGATGTGGTTTTATAATTGTCATATGTCAGTAATGATAGAAGTGTAATCTGTAAACACCACACGATCCATGCAATGTAAAATGTAATACGTGTATCTCCCCAAGGATCTGATGCCACGATGAAACTAAAAGATGTTTCAGGCAAAAGCAACTCGCCCTGATATATCTGTAATGCAATGCCGTCCTTGGTTTTGTATTGTTTACGTGTACTGACGCTATCTTTGGTGTATCGTACTCTATCATACTTGAACTCTATTAATGATTGTAAATCTCTATTTTCGCGATCTGTACATGTACCTCTTACATAATTCTCATCTACTTCAGGGGCTGTTACTTCGAGTGGAGTTAGTATATCTTTATCGACGGAGAAGTCATCGTCAACTTTATCTACTGCAATGACCTCATTATTATCATTATTACTAGAGTTTATCCCCGCTTCACAGTCGTCAGCCGCATCGTCAGCAGGTCTTTTCTCAATTGTTGCCGTATCTATATTGTCCACCGGCATGATTGTACCTATGGTGCCTTGGTTATGAGAGAGTATATTTGTAAATACTCTAACTAATTTTTGCTCACAAGATGTGTGTACTATATGCCACTGTTTAATTAATTGCTTTATATAACAAGTAAGATGTTCAATGCTCTGCTACAAACCTCTATTTCCAGATAGGTAGTATATTATATTGAACCATACAAGTTGCGAGGAGAGCAATAGACGCAACGTATGTGAGGCAGAATGCTTCTTTATGTCTTGAAACTTAAAAAACGAAAGAAACTTCTTTGCCTAGGCATCAATATCAACTCAAAGTTCGGCTGCTGCTATTATTGCAATCAATATAGAGGTTCTTGCCAATCAGAATTCAATTCATATCACACTATATACTGCATTAAACAGGGAACATAAATCTCTAGAGTAATCTATAAATTGTACTGTGATAGCACAAACAATACAATTAACACAAGATATGTCATCTATCAAATTATTCTCAATTCTGCGGGGTGTTGGTGCACCCTATTGTCAAAGAATAAGTAGAGTGTCATCGTCGGTATATCGTGCTTCATCTATTGTATCAAATATACCGCAAGAACATTCTTCTTGTGCTATAACAAATAGTTCTAGACAGTTCAGTACGACGGCTCGTGCAATCAACACATCAACATTTGCAATATTAAACAGTCAATTGTTGCAATACACCCCAAACTTATTACAACCATCAGCTCGCTCCCTATCATCCACTCCATCAAATACCACAACCGATACCCCGCCATTTCGAAAAATTCTAATAGCAAACAGAGGCGAGATAGCCATCCGTATCATCGAATCAGCACACAAGCATAACATTCGTACAGTTGCAATCTATTCCACAGCTGATGCGAATTCACCACATGTCACACTTGCAAATGAGGCAGTATGTATCGGACCACCGGCCAGTTCGGATAGTTATTTAGATATTAATAAAGTATGTAAGGCTATTGAATTGACTGGTGCCGAGGGTGTCCATCCTGGATATGGTTTCCTAAGTGAGAATTCACATTTTGCTGAAAGGGTTGAGAAGATGGTTGTTAATGAAGAACCATACAAAGTTGATGGTGGAGAGAGTACTAATAGCAATACTAATAGTCAAGAAGAGAAGAAGAAGAAGAAGGTTAAGTTTATAGGACCATCCAGTCATGCAATTGAGTCTCTCGGTGATAAGATCCAATCAAAGTTAATAGCCGATGAGGCAGGTGTGTCAACAATACCAGGATATAATGGAGAGATAACCTCGCCGGAACATGCTATTCAAATAGCTAATGATATAGGCTACCCCATAATGATTAAAGCCTCCTCCGGCGGGGGTGGGAAAGGTATGCGTATCTGTTACACTGATCCCCAAGTAATCGAAGGTTACAAATTATCCAAAGCAGAAGCCTTAAGTTTCTTTGGGGATGATCGATTATTAGTTGAGAAGTATGTAGAAGATCCACATCATATTGAAATACAAGTCTTATCTGGTATGAATCCACAAACGTATGAATTGGATATATTATGCTTTGTTGAACGAGAATGTAGTATCCAACGTCGTAATCAAAAGGTTATTGAAGAATCTCCCAGTCCACACTTATTACCAAGTACACGAAGGGAAATGATACGTCAAGTGAAATCATTGGTACAGAATGTTGGATATGAAAGTGCGGGTACAGTTGAATTTCTAGTAGATAAGCATCAAAACTTTTATTTCCTGGAAATGAATACAAGATTACAAGTTGAACATCCGGTAACTGAAATGATTAGTGGTGATGGATATCATAGTGGGAATTATGTTGATTTGGTCCATGGTATGTTAGAGGTGGCCAGTGGACGTGGTATACCACAAAAATATTTAGATTTATTGGATAATAGCGAATCGGAGGAGAATATTAAAGATGGTGGAGAGGGTGCTAATGTTCGGTATACTGGACATGCTATTGAGGCACGTATATATGCCGAGGATCCATTTAGAGGATTTCTACCTAGTACTGGACCTTTGGTAAAGTATGTCGAGCCTCCATCTCTGTTAGATGTCAAATCGGATAGTAGTACTGATGAGGATACATG
>Ga0214477_100086_pt1 | contig 58950 bp, 36 predicted proteins | sample M1_20Mar14CPVII9_FD_165058 | JGI IMG/M metagenome (GOLD analysis project Ga0214477, IMG submission 165058) | Marine eukaryotic communities from Monterey Bay, California, United States - M1_20Mar14CPVII9sort6BwellC16 | ecosystem: Environmental > Aquatic > Marine > Unclassified | place: USA...
ACCCCCTGAGGTCGATACGTAGACCCTAAATAAACTAAAGACACCCCCCCCCCGCACCACTTGGTATTGTATATGTAGTTGGTTGACAGTTGACAGCATGCAGCGCGGTTTATAAGCGCTAGAATACATAAGGTATACTAAGGGGGAACAGGCATCATGCTAGTGTAGTGTCATCCGCGAGGGTATAAGAAAATATAGATACCATTGCATAATACCCCAGCCAATCAACTATATTTGCATCACTCTGTTTCGAAACATCATCTCTCTCTCTAGAATATATCACACCAAATCATGCTAGCGCGTTATCTTTTATCTACAATAACAACAAAGTTTGGTCACTTATTTGAAGACTTTGATACTAATAATACCACCGCTGAATTAAGTGCCTGGCGTGGTGTAGTGGTATTACGTAATTTACATTTAAAGAAGGATGCATTAAAACATTTAGGTGTACCCTTGGCTAATAATAATTGTGATGATGTAGATGATAATGGAGAGAATATTATAGATGGTAATATTGATGATATAGAGGCTACTTGTAGCAATAATAGAAGTGCTAGTGACAGTGATGATGAGTCATTCCAATCTTGTACGTCACAAATTATAGATGAAGGTGATGATATCAACTGTCAAGCGAATGATAATCAAGATAGATTACCTCAAAATACAGCAGAGGCAAATAGAAATGTACCAACAATAGAAGTTACACATGGATATATTGGTTCATTGGAATTGCATATACCATGGAAATTATTACGATCGTCTTCATCCTATTCTGAGAATGATGTTGGTTCTACAGAGGAGGATTTATCAGCAACAACTAATCAACAACTTCAAGATGATAGTTTGAAATGTTCTGCAGTACTTTCAGATGTTAGGATATTGTTGGCACCTAATAATCATACTAGGAATCAATCTAAGAATAGTGATGGTTGTTCTTCGATTACCAATAGACAAGCGGATGATAAATCATCACCAACAAGTAGTAAAGAGAAAGATCATAGAGAGTTGGAGAGAATACAAAGAGAACGTGAGTTGGCGGTGCAATCCCTCATAGAGAAAGAGATATTACGGCGTGTTCGAGGTGTCAATGGTGACAATATAGATGAGAACAAGTCTGATAATATCTCTGATAGTAGTAGCAACGGTGATGCCAAAGAAGGAAGACTAGCACGCTGGGCAAAGGGATTGGTAGCACGTATTCTATCATCCCTAACTGTGACTGTGCAGAATATCCACATTAGATATGAAGATGAGGGATATGGATGGTTTGAGGATACATCGACCCAACCACTGGATAAGAAAAGATGTCAGTATCGCCCCTCATTTGCTGTAGGCATTCGTTTGGGTAGTTTTTCTATAAGAAGTGCAAATGCAAATGAAGAGGCACCAACTACACCTTCATTAGAAGATGATAACAAGAGATCATCAAGTCCACATACAGGAGTGCAGTTACAGCACAAGGTTGCAAATGTAGACAAACTATCTGTGTATTGGGATAGTTCTCATCCTGATCTGTTCGTTGGGTATGCTTCCAAAGAGAATGATAGAGACTATTATGACAAGAGATTTGCAGAGTTAGACATTATGTATACTGATGAATTCGATGGTGACACATTGCAACATACATATCTCATCCATCCAATTTCTCCATCACTTCATTTGATGACATTTTGTTCAAGTGGCGAGTCATCATCACAACAGAGTAATAATGACACACAATCATCTGCGGTGACATCAATTCATGCTACGTTATGCCTACCTTCCTGTCACATTGGTTTTGATCGGAATGCGTTAGAAGATATCGCATATGTTCGAAAATGTCTATCAGCCTACAAAGTACGTATGGTATCATCAAGAGAGAAGATAATCGAGCAGCGAATATCTCAACAACTACTAGACATTAAGCCGCCATCTAATATCCGCCCAAGTGACGACCCTAGACTTTGGTGGAAGTATGCAATAGAAGCTGTTAGGACTTTGCAGTCAGACCGTAGCTATTTTGAAGGTAAATCAAATACCAGGAAAAGACAATGGTCACGAGGTGGATGGTTAGGACTAGCTCGCTTGCTGAGATTAAGAAGAGAGTACATTTCACTCTATTACTCACTCTGGAGCTCTTTTGAAAATGATATAGATTCCAAGAAGAAGATTCACAAGGAGTTATTAGCTTTGGAAGATATGCTCAATGAGGAAGAAATTGCTGCTTTTCGTATGACTGGGTTCTTGAGCTATGCATCATCCCTGCTCGATGAGGCAAAGTCAATAGATTCAGATACGCCACAAAACAAAGCAATAGAGAAAACAGATTCTTTAGATGTCAACGAACTATCTTTGGGCAACGTTTCTGTCCTTTCTCTTGAATATAGAGAAAGACAGCTCAATCAGATTGTTCAGTCAATCAAGTCAGACCAAGTCGAGTCCAACCCAATTGAGGATAATCAGAAGCCGAATGCAATCTCCCAGGACATACAACATTATGACACTCCCATCTTGGCAGTTTCATTATCATGCCAAAACTTTATACTGCAAGCAAATGATACTTCTCATTCATCAAATAATATAGTGCATCAACAGTTTCAGAGGAAACAAGTTATACCAATTGCGAGGCTACACTGCTTGTCATCCCTGAGGTTTGACAAGTTTTCCAATGGATCATGGGATCTATCTTGCGCAATGAACTCTCTTGTGGTATCTGATTTGATGAATAAAGAAGTACAAACGATTGTAGGGGAAAAGGAGTCCAGCTCCTGGGTTGGTGATGCGAAAAGTACTAAATTGGAGCATGAACATACTGCAATAATTACCATTCGCAATGTTATATCATCAAATGAAAGCTTACAAACTCAATCAAGCACGACTTATTGTAATATCAACGTGTCGCCACTTCAAACTATATATTCAACAAATGTTTATGAAGCCTTGTCGCGACTCTTCACTTCCATAAAGACGGACGAATTCAATAGAGATTACACACGGATAACTAATGTACTGTCTCGTTGGAGATCAAGGACAGGTAAACGACTGATGTCAGTATTGTCTAAGAGGAAAAAGTTTGTAGTATCAGTAAACATTTCCGCACCGGTACTGCTCATCCCACAAGATCTCAAAGACATAAATTCTCCCACACTAGTTATCGACCTGGGGCAGTTGAGCTTTTACAGTGATGCTTCTGGCGACTTGCTACCTTCGGTGTTTGATGAGAAGTGGCTCTTGAAATTGAACAATATTCAAGCGCTTTGTATCCAACAACAATCACAGCATCATGCTATCATTGAGCCGTTCTCGTTGGAAGTATCGATTTTGACTCACATTGCTGAAAGTGGAATAGAGACTGATACTACCAAGATTATTGTGAACGTGTTACTACCTCAGCTGTGCTTTAACTTTACAAGCTCAGCAACAAGGCTACTTTCTCGTCTTCAAATGAAGTGGAATACAGTCAGAAAACACAAGACTTATCGACAATCACAAAAACAACACACATTGGATGATATTCTATTTGATAACAACAGAAGACTGCACCAACTTCAAAAGAGCCAGTATGGTCTTTTCGATGAAGGTACTCCCTTGACGTCAAATATCAATACATCTAATGCGGTTGTTGTGTCACAGGAAGTAAAGTTGTCATTTGCGGCTCCATCCATTGCTCTTAACATCATGAATGATGTTGGGCTTGATCAAACAACTATGACCAATCCTATTCCTCTAATCAACTTGGCAATATACGGAATTCATGGCGAGCATACCTCAACACAAGACAGTGAGGGTAAGTCTGCCAAACTTTCTGCTCACCTTCAATCGATACATATCACAGACTGCACAAAGATTGGCAGTCGTTACTGCCACCTTCTGTCATCTGTAGATCCGGCTTTATTAGAAGACATTGATAATCCAATTCAGACTATTGACATGTCTGATGATGAAGATCTCGTCAATATAGAAACGACATCGAATCCAAATGGTGACAAGATGATTACTGTTCACCTCCAGCACTTGTATGTCGAGTGGAATCCTGAACTGTTGGCACGAATGCAAAAGGACTTGAGGCTACCCCAGACTGAATTGGAGATTGGCGGAGAAGGACCTCAAGCAGTAGACATCGACAACTCTGAATTCTTCGATGCATTAGACGTGGTTACTCTTGATAGTTATAAAACAGTTGAGGAGGAGAGTGCAGAAGAGATACCAATAGATGTGGTAGATTCAACTTATCAGGCTGCCTTACCTGTCATTACTCCAGCATCTCAATTAAAAGTTGTACTTCACCTATCCAAGCTGTGTATCAATTTTAACAAAGACTCGCAGAGTCGGTGTTTGTTTGGTGCTGAAATGAATGAAACTGACATAAGTTTTAGCAGTAAAACGCTCGGTGGCTCGGTAACAACCGCAACAGTAGCTAATGCAAGATTGATAGACCCAGACGGTATGTCTGGTGGATCTCTTTATGGTCAAATGATTGGGCTACAGTCTTCATTATCATCGATCCACCAATCATCATTAGTTCACATGTCTTTTGAGACATTCCCAAACGACAGCACAGCAGAGTTTCACAATGTAATGAAACTCGAGTTTTCTAAGATGCGATTCGTCTATTTACATCAATGGTGGTTAGAAATATTTGACTACTTCTTTGAAGGGATATTAGGTCATGCCGTCTGGGGCACAAAGCCAAAATACCAATTCAATCCATCTGAAGCGACACGGCCATTCAAGCGAACAAAAATGTATATTAATATGGACCAGCCTCTTCTCTTGTTACCAATGTGTTGCAGGTAAGACTCTATCTATGCCAATATAAGTATAATATTTATACTCTTATTTCAATCCTGATACATGTTCCCTCTTGATTAGGTCACCACACCATATTAGGCTTAAAATGAACATACTAAATGTGTCAAGCCTTGGATTTGTACAGGAACAAGTTTATAAGGAAGAGGGAAAGCTCAACAATTGGTTCCAATGGTTTCATAAAGTTAAGCTTCTTATGTCAGGGGTTGATATATTAAGCTGGGAGAAAAGCCAACTGACCAATCTTGATGAAGAAGGTCCACCTCCATCGCTCGTAAGTATTGTCTGTCTGTATAATACTTTTGCAACATGTTGCATGAGGACTTACATTCATCCTATCGATTCATATTCTTCTTCCGCATAGGCTCTCAATATTCAATGGCCAGTTGGCCCCACTGCTACCTTAATCAAACCCAAATGGAACGTTGAAGGAAAAGTAGACCCCCTCATATTCAGTCTATCACAAAAAGACTTCTCATTATTTCGTTTCTTTGTCAATTACAACTTATTGGGACCATCTCGATTTCTGTCTATACCCGAAGATTCATCACAGTGTCACACATCTACTCGACTTGTCCTGTTTGGATACGAGAAGATCAATGCACCTCCAACAACATACTCGATCAAACTATCTTGTGATTTGCTACAATTCAACTTTCTTCTAGATGCAGAAGAGAGTGTAAGCAGGAAGGTTGAAGGGATTATGAATGTAAGCTGCTCACAGGCATCTTGGTCACTGATCAAACTGGCAGACTGTATCACAAAAACAAAGGTGAACGTTGAAAGCATTCGTTTGACCCAAACAAGCAAGAAAGATGAATGGAAAGGCTTTCCTGATTTATTACTTCCGTTACCATCGAATGGAAATAGTGACGACTCATCAGTAATGTCACGACCACACTGTCTTTTACAATTCACTTCAACAACCCATCCGAACGGCAATAACATGAAGACTCTTCACCTTGATGCCGCAGGAATCTACGTAAGTGTAATTTGGATGTCAAGTCATGTGGCTATCACACACCTCACTCTTAAATCTACTCTATTCTTCCTGAAACCCAAACCAGATGATAATGCCAGCATGGCGACATGTTGGCACCTTCTTCAATAACCTTCCTACATCCCCTGAAGTATTTGCACTTGAAGAAATGTCGTCAATCATGCAGATTGGTGATCGATTCTATCGTATGTCAAAGGGTTCTACTACTGCTGGGGCTAGTAGCCAAAGGAATGATACAATACCCAACGAGGCTAATGACACATCAGACCCAACATCATCGAAGGAGTTTCTTCTAATTCTGATAACTCCACGTATTATACTCGTTGAAGATGCAGCAATAGGTGAATGTCAATGTTTAACACTTTCCATGTCTCACTTGAACTTTCTTCGTAAGACGAATGTACACGAGGAAGTGAATACACTGTTTTGTGATGGATTAGAAGTCTTCACTGGCATGACAAATAGTCATTCCTCTCCTGGCTCAAGTCTTCTCTATCCACTTTCTATGTCTGGATCACTGAAGAAAATACTGCCAAGCAGAGATTGTTCAACTCAATCCTTATCTGGTTGGATATGGGCAGAAGAACTACAAGCTCGTGCTGCATATACTGATCTTACTCATTCAATCAATGTCTTCATTGGAGTTGAGAAACAAATGGCAATGTTAAAAGATGATAAAAGTCAATATAATACTAGACTTACCCAGCCTAAGAAGGAGGAGGAGAGGAATGGAATGTAAGTAAATGTGTGCTCAATCAGATCCTTCTTGTGCGACTGCTCAACTAATTTTCTATTCTCTATTAAAACTTAAAAGCAATTTTGAAGTACTATGTAATGGTTTCAATCTTGTTGTAACTGATGATAGCCATCGTCACTTTGCAAATGCACAGGTGAGTGTAGCTCATTGTATATGTCTTGAAGCTTCTCATGATCTTACACACGATTCATACTGTACTCATACGACTGCAGTCTCTTGTCTCTGTGTCATTGACCGGGATACGAGTCTCTCGCATAGCTAACAACCCTCAAGAGAGCCAATCACTCAATGAAGGTATTCGGTTAGTTGAGAATACCTTTATATCTTTGGATGGTGTTGATATTATCGACTTGTTACGACAAAGTGACTCTCCATTTAGAGTAATGGCAACAAGCTCGCAGCAAGAACAAGTTGCCAAGCACGAGGGCTTGTTCTCATTTATGTCTAGGATTGAGTTAGATGCCATGTCTTGGGAGACTCATCGTCTACTTGTTTCGAATGAATGGGGGTTTGAAATGTCTGCTTCTTTTGAGAAACATAGTGATGCTATTTCTCAATTAACTCCACCAAGTAGTTACTTTGATGGATCACTAGGACAACAGAATCAGCATTTCGTGACATTTAATAGTGCTCGTTCTGACAATGGACTCCACTCTATTGATGTCAATGTTTGTCATTTGACTTGTCAATACAATCCTTCAACAATAATTGCCATTCAACGTTTCCTTGGAAGATTGAAGAAGGCTGCACATTCATTTCTAAACAAACACCCCGATACCACAAGTATACATAACACAAGCAGTATAGACACAATAGAGCAACAACTCCCCAAACAATCAACTGATCAGAGCAGCATTATTTTTTCAATGCATGCAAACATTGGCAGCATCTGTTTATGTCTAAGTAAGTATAAGTAATGTGCCTGTATGTGCCTCTACATCTTGACGAGATCAATCTCATCACCTTGTATCCTCTCCTATTCTATCCTTAATACTCTATAGATAAGGAGTATCAACAGAGACGTTTGTTGGATGGATTTGTAAGTGGTATAAAAATCAACTTCGAAAGGCACAAAGAGCAGTCACTCATACTTGAAGGATCAATTGAGAAAGTTAGAGTGTGGGATCCTGATATGAGCAAGACCACTTCTGATCGAAACAGGCATTTGATTAGACTTATTGACTGTGATGGAAATGGTGACGACAATGAAACCAATTTCTTTTCCTTCCGATACCGAACATTTAAAACTCTACACACTAGACAAAACGAGCACGAATCCCTTCCTGACTGGATAGAAAAGACGATTGCATCAGGTGACATTGATGACTACTTGACGGCCAAAATAAGGCCTCTAGAATTTATCTATCTCAGAGAAAGAACGGCGGAGATTGCCGATTATTTGAACAATGGATTGCCAGGTGAGACATTCGATTATACCCCCTTCTTTCTTCACTGTGAACTAACCTCATTTTGTACCCCGACATATCGAATGGTTTCTGCCTGTAGGAAAGGGAATGGGAGCAACATCACAGGCAGCACAAAGCTTTGTCTCTAGCAGGATACGGACTCGAAGTTTCCTCGATTTAGTTATTGCCGAGCCTAGAGTTTATATACCTTGTTCATCGTCATCTTCAGTTGGGGGTTGCTACCTTTCATTTGGTACCCTTTCGCTTCAGAGTTGGTTTGAAGAGGCATTTGCACATCTAAACTACCTTGATAATAAGTCATTTGAGGATGATGGAAAGATTGATAAGATGGATTGGATAAGAGTATTGGACTTAAACTTGGATGTTGGAATTAAGGTTGAAGTTGACGGGCCAATCTCTACCGAGGAGATGTCATCTAACCCTGACACCTTTTTCCATACAAATCTTACGATAAGAAAGCCATCTGAGGGTGACATTACCATAGTTCGAGCTCGAATACCATCTCTGAACACGAATCTTAAGTACAGATCGTTCATAATGCTTGACTTGATTGCAAAAGAGAACGTCGGAAAGAGTATTGACGAGAGCAAGTGGGATAATATCGAGAAATCATATTGGCAAAGTGATGAAGATGAAAGACAAGCATCCAATAATATCTCCGAAGAACAAGCCTTAGTGTATGCCGAAACAGCAAGATTAATTCATTTCGGCAAAGTTAAAACAACAAAGTCTAAGAAAGATGGCACTCATTGTCAATTCCTTATCGATTCAATTGCTATCACTCTACACAGAGATGATTGGTGGGAGAACCTAGATGAAGAGAAAGCGACTCTGCTATGTTATGATATCTGTGAATTCTCTATCAAAGATTTGAAAATGGTTTTAACTAAGGAAGCTAATGGAAACCAAACCATTTCGGTTGCACTTAGTGATTTTCATGTTACAGGAAAGTCCGCGTCAGTATTGTTTTATGTGCATTCGTTTGTCCAGCATAAAGTCTCGACGACTTGTCTGTTTTATTTGCCTTAGTTTGTCTTTATTTGACCGCATTTGCAAGACATACGTGCTAACATATGTTATAATTTCCTCTCTTTCGTCATCATAAACTGTGATAACGCGCATCTTCCAGATGTTGGTGATTATGGACGATTAGCGCGAGAAATATATCTTGGTAGTGGTACATCGCGCCCTCCCTGTGCATTCTCTGTGGTTGCTGAAGGATATGGAAAGTCATTAACAACAACGGCGGCAGTAGAAGATCCGCTGATATCTTTGACTATTGGCACTCAAACATTACATGATACTGATGATGAAGGCAATGTGTCACTCGATAGGAAACAGGTGACAAAGAATGTCGAGCTAAAGGTCAATTCTCTCAGTGTTACCGTGCTACCACGAAGTATTGACGATGTGTTGTGTTTCTTAACAAAGAAGTGGCTATGTCCCAATTCCAAGTATATTACCAAGCCGAGTCCCAAGACTTCAAAGACAAAATACACAGATGAACCTGCTGAACCTACCACTTCAGAAGTAGATACTCTCACATTCAGATTCGTGGCCCTATACCCTAGACTTATTCTTCTAGCTGATGAATACGATCCTTTCTCACGTGGGCTAGTCCTTCGAGGGCTAACAATCGCTAATATGTCAATTGTTAAGGATAGAGCTTCCTCTACTTCAACTAGATATGAAAAGGCCGACATGAGATCTACTACAGAATTGAGTGGGCACATTAAAGATCTAACAACGTATGTTCATAACAACATTGATCCAATTATTGGTTCAAAAGAAGATTCTGAAGATATGTCAAAAGCAGTAGCTCTAATTGAACCAGTGACTGCAACTTTTGAAGTGAAGGTCTTATCTCGCAGCAGATTTCCTACATCAAGATCTCTTTCATTAGAGATTGAGCCAGTTGCTACAATGGTTAGCTTTAGTGACTTAAATCTGATCGAGACTGTGGTGAGAAAGTCTACAAGAAAGAAGGATGCTAACAACTCACACAACGAAGGCTTGCCACTAAAGCCTGAAAGTAGGGTGCAATCACCTGCCAATTCCTCACATATTGATTCATTACAAGCATTCAGCAGATCATCAGACTACAGCATGAGTAAGGAAGAACTGACTTTTGATGTAGCCATTTTGACAAAGAAACTGGGTATTGAGTTGCGAAAGTCTGGATCTAACATTATCGTCGAACGATCTACAAACGACAAAATCGAGGCAGGCGACATTCTCCTTTGTGTTAATGGACAATCAGTTGAAAGACAGTCACTATCGACTATCGTTAACTTATTTGAAACAACGCCTCGACCGTTATACATTACACTATCGCGTGTGAACTCAGAGTACCAATCAGATTTACCAATGCAGTCATCAGCTTCCAATTCATCTTTTGATTTGATTCTAAATTCTGGAAGTGGAAGCAATGATGATAATGACCAGAATGCTTCTAATCAAAATCCATCTCAGCCATTATACTATGACCTAGTCTGTAAATGTGGATTACCAATTGGTATCGAGCTGATAGTTGGGATTGGTGGTGCTGCAGTTGTGAATAGAGTCGATTATGAAATCCTAGCTCAAAGTCTTAATATTGATTGTGATGACGACGATCTACCAAGAATGCCCCTTCCTGGTGCAGTTGTGTTGGCGATTGATGGGAAGAAAGTTGATGGGAAAGAGGAAGTCTGTCAACAGTTAACATCGTACGAAGAATCTGACTTGAAGGACAAATATTACACTCTCTCGTTTGTTGAAGCGGGTTCATCAGCTTGGGGAAACATCTCCACCTTTGAAGGAAAGCTTGGTCTTAGCTTGACTGTGATTGATGATACTAATGGTAGAGATATGCCAGTTTTGAGAGCTGGTATGAACAATGCAAGCTTTGCTATTAATCATGGGCTTGCTGTAAGAACAAAAACAATCAATGTCCAACCACCAGCAATACTCTCTTCAACAAGGGAAGGTAAACTTCAAGGTAGTAATAATTCGGTAGTCACAGTGGAATCTGAAGTACAACGCTTCAGTGTGGAGTATAACAATGCAAACATTAACCATTGGGAACATATTATTGAACCTCATTGTTTGATGACAAGGATTGAATTTCAGAATGGAAATGGAACACAGCCAGGTCAATCCTCAATACTTATTTGTGACAACAACAATCAGTCATCTGATCTGAGTCCAATCGATTTTATTTGTATCAATGTGTCTGACTCTGCAGTGGACATGCTTAGTAAATCTGCCATGAACTGGAGAGATTGGAAAAAGGCCAAGGCACAAATAACATCAGAGGAAATGGGATCACCAATGAGTCCAACACCAACTCATGTATCGCCAAGTCCAGTTTTTCAAAGAGGAAGCTCAGCTTCAACTTCATCTGCTGCCGACCTAAAGAGAGCAACAAAACTTGCAAAGAATCTTCTTAACTTCTCAAGGAGGCGTGGTAAAACCCATACAGATACAGATTCTAAGGCATCACCATTTGTTTTTAGGAATAGACTTGGAGTTCAGGTTTCCTTTTCTTCTCATGGAGTTGATACCACTGTTGTAGAAGATGGTCAGGATTATCAATTCCAAATGAGATTGGCCAACAATAAAGATACACAAACAGATGGAATGATTAGAAGATATGACGGCCAGTTCCCAAAAATTGACGTTGAACTAGAGTTTGTCAACTCTCCCAGAGGCTCATTTGATATTCCAGATGTGGCTGCTGACCCAATTATTAGTCTCCCCACAGGCAAAGTTGGCAACTCTGTGAGGTCTATCAATGTTTGGAAGAAGAGAGAGATCATAACTCAGGTATCACAGAAGATAACTGTCATTTGGTCAGTAACATTGGAGGAAGGTCGGCGTGTCTTGACACTTCATTCAGCTTCCTGTATAAATGTCTTTGGCTGTGGCCCTGCCTTTGAAATAGGTGCGTGCTTATCAAACGACCAAGATGAACGTATTTTCGACAAGAGGGAGATGATCTCATTTGGCACAACATCAAAGGATGAGGCATTTTACTTACCGTTGTGGATTGAGACATGCTTTTGTAGGGTAGATGTCTTTGTCCGTCCATTTATAGGAGATGGATCCACGGAGAATGAAGGCGAACGCAGCGTTTATCGCTGGAGTACCTTCCCTGTAATATGCCTCAAAGAAATTGGATGGAATGCAGATGCTACAGAAGTTAGTTATTCTTGGGTGACAAAGAAATCGGTCTCATCGTTGGAAGGGGTATCATGCCCATTAAAGACAACAATTACTAATGAGTCCGGCTATCACTCGTTATGGCTCAAGTGCTCATGTTCCAAAGAATCACTGAAATATGAAACTCTAGATGACAACAAGGCACGGATTGCGTTATCATCTGATGCAGAAAGTGATGGCCAATTCAACTGCAAAGCATTCAAAACATCCGTTACTATTTGGTCTGGAAAGTCCGTGTTTGTATTGTTTTATCATGTGATTTCATATATTCAATATGAAGTGTCGACAAGTTGACTACTTTACTTGACCTTCGTTTGCCTTTACTTGATTGCCTTTATAAACCAAGTATACTAACAGAAGTCACTATATCTCTTTCATCATCATAAATCGTGATAACGCGCATCTTCCAGCTATCACTATAAGAAATATGCTGCCGTAAGTACTGTGATTAGATCAGTCTCTATCATGCATTCCAGCTCACACCCATTACCCTCTTAAATTTCTATCCCTTGAACAGTTGCAATGTTGAATGGGAAGTTGCTCAATCTGATGAACAGGAATCTAAATCAGTTTTTGATAGCTCCTTGAAACGTACAGACCAAAATACTACTGCGGACGATTTCTTGCAATGTGGTGGTGCTGTCGAAATATATACCCCAGATGATAGGGATTGTCAAGTATTCGCAAGATTCAAGTGTATTGTAGGAGATGGATGTTACTGGTCGGAGTGGCTATGTATAAACCTTGTTGATGGAACCATGAAAAGAGACTACGAATATGCCCTTGAGTCAAAGCAAGTCAACATCAAGTGCAATGATGATTCTTGTGATAATCCCTTGACCATTGGTGTCAAACTGTCTCCTCATGAAGGAGAGGGGTTTAATGTAATTCTATATGCAGAAATTTGGTTAAGAAATTTGACAGCGCTCCCATTGACCTTTGGAGCTCCATCACTACAGCTAGGATTGGATGAAGGGAGGATTGAGTCGGCATTACCAGGAAAGGTTAGTGCTGATTCAGCACTATTAGAACTGACTAATGTCTTAGAAGGTAACAGTATCTTTGGTAATGATGATGTTGGGGATGATGACATAGGTGATGACGTGTTTAATCTCCCTTTGCAACAATGTGAAGAAATATACGAAGAAGTGTTTGAGTATGTCTCCTTGAATTCAATGGGGAAAGTAGAACATAAATGGTGGGCATCAGAGAATCATGTATCACGGAGACAGGAACCTAAAGGCACCAATTGGACACTTGATGTTGCAGGTGAGCCCTTTCTACAAGATGGCTGGGAGAGTTGCGTCAACATTGTCGGGCAGAGATCTTCCACTTTTAATGGCCGGAGGATCTTTAACAGCAATCATCGATTCAGACGAAGACGATGGTTTCATAAAGAAGTTATTCAGAAACGACCTACGGGAAATCATATATGCAACAAGCTGATTTTTCACCAGCCAGAAGATTTAGATATCTATACCAGATCAAAGAGAGAGGCAGAGAGAAATTCAATTGGGGCTGTCATCAAGGAAGATGGACCAAACCTTCTAGATATATTCAACGGCTCACAGCAAGAAGGCGTATTGGATATCATGACTACAGTCGCAAATGATGGTAGTATTCTAATATATGTCAAGTACAAAGATGGGAAGTGGAGTACACCTGCAATCATACCGCCAAGTGGCGCTGCCACTGGCTGTATACGATTATCTTCTTCTCGTTGGCCTCAAGTAACTAAAGCCAAGAGACATAGTAGTGAATATTCTACCTGGCAGAGCACTTCTGACACATCAGAGAGCAAGTTGGGAATAGCACCTCTGGAGCCCACTGTATTTGAATTGATATATCAAGTCACTGTACTCAAGGGTTTGTGGGGAGAATTTAGTCGCATGGTGACTATAACACCCCGGTTTATGATACGCAATGAATCAACATGGCTTGATATTGATGTAAAACAAACGGGTGCTCCAGACTCATCTCGAACTCTAATCAAGAAAGGCGAAGTGTAAGTACACTTGTATGTGATTCTCTAACCACGTGTTTGTCAGTGATGCTCTCTCCAAGATACAACTAATCTCTCACTTCTTCTCCACACAGTGTACCATTTTATTGGCACGATGCTTCACTACCAGAGCTGGTATGTGCAAGGCCAGCACAAAGTCGGAATAGATTCAAATGGAGTGGGGGGTTTGATGTATGCACGCTTGGCATGCTTCCTATTCGTATTAGACGAATTGACGGAAGCATTGATCAATTGAATCTGAGATCTATGCGTGTCAATGTCGAGCTTCAGCCAAGTACAGGTGGTTCTGGAACAATCATTTCATTGCGCGATGAACATCCGCAAGGAGAAGGATCACTGTTTAGGATTGAGAATCACACACCATTTCCTATATTTGTAGCACAAGATGGCAAGCATGATTTATCAACTTCACACTGTGATGTCGTACAACCACATGAATACACTTCATACGCTCTTGATGTCCCTTGGCGACAGGGCAAGTATACTGGTAGAAGTTCTGCATCAACCGCGGAGCTTCTCTTGCTTCGTTGTGCATTAGCACCTCTCTCGACACGCGAGGGTGTTGAGTCGACCAAGGTTGTATGTTTTGAAAAAGTTGGCCATTACATCCGTTTATCACCTTCCAAGCTCTCATCACTGATTGGTTCTGCTTTTGCAACCGAACTACTCGGTGTTAGAGTATTAGGTATTGTTGGCGAGGACGGGCCAACACGTACACTTCGATTTGTATTGATGAATAAGGAAATCTCGTCGACGTCATACATTGGAAACGCAGTTCGAGAGACGATCAATCCCATGCACAGCTTCACAATGTCTGCTGAATCAAAACCTCAACACAATGAAGATATTAATAGATCAAAGCTTTTACAAAATGCAGCAAGATATACATCACAGCTCTTACAAGAAGGATCCTTGTTAAATGAACGAGAAGCTACCAAACAGGCATTCTTCGGGACGGGCGTTTGCAAGAGAATTGTTGATAAAAAGGTTTCAGTAAATTCACAAGAGGATAGTGATCATGTCGGTAATGAGATTCAGCTTGAACTAAAGTGCAGCGGTATTATCTTTAGCATTATAGACTCGTCACCGTCTGAGATAGCAGTCCTTTCCCTTCATGACTTGCAAGTCGGTGCATCTTGGAACTCTTCAGGTACAAAATATGCTAAGACACGAGTTATTGTTGGCTACTGTCAGTTGGATAATCATTGTCCAGGATCGAGCTACCCCGTTGCTCTTCGACCAAAAGTTAAACCAACTGACCATGCAACAAGTAAAGATGATATCGATCAGGATGTGAAGAAGGCCTTAACAGCCAATAAACCCTTCCTAGAGGTAGTGGTAGATATCGCCCCTGCTCATCGCACGGGCATCCAATCACTCACTGGTGGTGTATCCTTGCACGATGTTGAGATATATGTTGACATTGCGTTCATATTACGCATTCAACACTACCTTCTTGGTATACAAGATCACATACATGATGCGACAGGTATAAGAACACATAAATTTGTTGAGAATCAAGACAATTGGGGGCTGCCATCGAACATTGAACAGCTGTTGAAACAAAAGTCTGGGAAGACAATAACTCATCAAAGCATGTACTTTCAACGCCTTACTATTCTCCCTTGCAAGGTTAAGCTATCGGTGGCTCCAGTTCGTGCATTGACCAAATACCAAGAACAATTTGAAGGTCAAGAGGCATCGGCGATACATGCCGCGGTTCGCAAAGGAGACTTACTAGTCGGAGAAGGATCAGCCGGGGGGTTGGGTGTGAAGATCGGCAGTAAAAACAGAACGGCCATGTCAGTAGTACAAGGAATGATGAAGTCAATACTAGTGGATGCTTTGCTCCGTTTAGATGGTGCCTCTTTGAACTTTGAAGGTATGTCTTGTTCAATATTTCCTTTGTAGGTCTATTTATTTCTCACTATATATCCTCTCGCAAACAAACTTTACTTTCTGTAGGGGTGGCGCTTCTTAATCATACATCCAACAGTCCTCAACTTCTGACATATCTCGGTGCACATTACCTTGCATCACTGATTGCCAACGTCCCTTCTCTAATTGGATCTTTAGCCGCCCTGGGTAATCCAGTTGGCTTGGTGAAAAATCTGGGGGATGGGGTTAGTGACTTTATCAACGAGCCAGTACAAGGATTCAAACGAAGTCTAGAAGAGATGAATCCGTCGTTTGCATTAGATGGAGTAGCTCGAGGAACGGGCTCGTTAGCTCGGCATACCGTAGGCGGTTTTGCTGACAGTGCAGCTCTATTGACTTCCACTGCAGCTAAGAATATGGCGGTACTTACCCTCGATCGCAAATATGCACAGCGTCGAGACAAGGTGATCAAATTGAAAGCTCACGATACAAAGTCTGCAAATCTCCTAAATGGTCTTCAAAGTGGCTTTTCTAAACTTGTGTCTGGAATACTTGAGGGTGTTACTGGTGTTGTATCCAAACCGATAAAAGGCGCGGAACGAAGTGGCCTTGAAGGTTTTGCTAAAGGAGTTGGCAAGGGTTTGCTTGGCTTGATTGTCAAGCCTGGTATTGGAGTGACTGATTTGATAACCGATACACTAATCGGGGTGAAGGGGTCTGTTGAGGGCACAGCTTCTGATATGCTGATATCATATAGTCAAGTAAGACCAAGGCGTGCTTTATATGGTGACGATAGGTTAGTGAAACCCTATCGTATTGATGATGCCACTGCGGCTGTTATCCAGTCAAAGCTCTGTCTTGGGGGAGAGAACTATCTCGATCACGTTGATATGAATAGCAGTGTTGCACTTATGTCTGTTAGAAGACTTCTCATACTTGGAGAAGAAAAACTTCTTTTACCATTCAATGAAATAAGCAAGGCTGAAGTTCAGCCTAAAGAAGATACAGAAGCGTTCAGTGTGAAAATATATCTAAATAAGCAGAATAAAGATGGTTCTGAAGTGGTAGAGAAAGTCGATTGTGATGATGAAACTATGGCAAATTTGTTGTGTGAAAAGTTAACTGAAGCAATCCAAAAACAAAGATTTAACTTATGAGATACTATAAGGCGACCTATACTGGATTGCCAGCAATAGAAACCAAATTGATGCAATAGCGGTTTCCGCTTCTGTCTGGTAGATTATGCCCAAGATGGGTTCCAACTTGATTTAGAAGGAAAGAGATGGATCATGGGTAAGAAAAAGATGCATAAAAGATAATATAAAGAAGATAATGACATAAAAAATAACCCTGCGCTTACCTGTAGAGACTGTTTCTCCACTACTCTTTAACACTCTCACATTTTCCCAAACTACTTCATCATCTCTGAATGACGGCCAACCATGCACTTTGCTTTCTGCAATAAAGTCATCTGCTGATCTGTTGACTGGTGCTTTGAACAGTGCCTTACCAGACACTGAATCATAAAAGGTCACTGGCTCATTTGTACTTGCAACTATCTCTCGGACTTCCTTTTCAAAGCTTGTCTTCTCAAAGGAGCCTCCCATTTCAGCAAATACACGGTTAAAAGAGCATATCTTATCCGCTAACTTTTGATCAACCTGTGTAATGAATTATGTAGGTATGTTAGTTAGTTTTGTCATGATGCAATAAATATTTCATACAAATATAATATCAAAACTTACTCCATATCTTAGACTGTCTTGGACGGGAGAAGATGTAGTACCATGTTCTTTCTTACTCATTATATCATCACCTAAACATCATAGCAAAAGGAAATTGTAACATGGTGAGGTATCGAAGAAGGGGAAGATCTCCCCTTGCAAAAACATGTACTATCCACTCACCTCCATACACAAGCTTTCCATCATCCCGAGCATATGCAGCATTATTAGCAAATGTTGTAAGAATTGGTACTGCTGCAAAGTTAACAAGGAAGGCTCGACGGTTTTCTGTATTTGTCGAGGAATAGTCGTCGTCATCGTTGAGGGAGAGAGATGTATCTTGAATCGTTCTACTAATGAATTGACGACTACTACTGAATGCCAATGTATTACCGGCACGACTGGCAACTAGGAGTATCGATAGGAAGGATTTGATCATGGTTATTGTATATGTATAGGAAGTAGGAAGAAGAGATATGATACTCAATGTAGAGTCAATGGGTTATTGTAATTGTCATAATAAGATACCAAGGATACCTAGAGGTGGATTATTATTTATCTTGAATATTTATTTGTTGAGGACGGACGTCATTGCAATACCTACTAAATACATCTCCTACCACCAAAGCTACAATGATACCTCTATCAGTGATCTTTCTTATTGTATCCACTGCCAGTGCCTTTTCGCCATCAGCAATACCACAATCTCCCCGATGCTTCAACAAAAGTCCCAACATCGATAACTACTTTCCTTTTTTACCATCATCTCATCGTGCCAATAAGATCACATCCTCCTTTCCATCCAGTAGTGTAGCACCATCATATCATCATACCAATAATAAGATCGCATCCTTATCATTAAGTAGTACAACAGTCTCAGAAGAACGGATATTTACATATAAGAAACGAACTGCAATCCTAATGGCATTCTTGACAGGATGGGCAGACTTACTATTTATAAAGAAATACAACTTCTTCGCGACAATGATGACAGGCAATTCCATGAAGATGGCATTGGCATTAGTAGAAGGACGATTAGTTGATACATTCTTCTTCCTATCAGTTATTACTTCATATATTATTGGTGTTGGTGCATTTCGAAGAGCAGAGTTATCATACAAAGACAAGGCATTGAATGGATTATTTGCACCGATTGTTGTTGGATGTTTCATGTGTAGTGATTACTTATCATATATTGGCGCATCCAAGTTTATACCTGGTATATTACTAAGCTTTGCATGGGGTATAGTAAATAGTGTGGGTAGTGAAGTATGTGGTACCCTGATATTTGTTGTAACTGGTGCTATGACAAGAGTTTCTAATATGATTGTGGATCTATTTATCATCAAAGACGGTGATGGCGGAGAGTGGGCTAAGCAGAAAGAGGGGATGCTTATGTCTTTAAGTGTTATTGGTGGCTTTATATTAGGTGCAGCATGGTGTGCTATCTTGAGTATCAAAGCACCAGAATTACTAACTCGTGGAGCGTTTAGCATTATGGGTATCATGTATGGTTTAGGGTTCCTGTGGCTAGATCGCCATGAGATGGGACAATGGTGGTTAAAAAAGAATGGAGGGAAGCTGTGCGAAATCGACCCAGAGGAGGTCGATTGCAAATAGAAACACAGAGCTTTGTGCAGTTTCATTTATTTACATATGGCGTCATTGATAGTCCAACATAACTCTTTTCAGTGCACAGGACGACGTCACGTTAATGCATTCTAATACCCCCTTGTTCTACCAAACACTACCCCCGTATACTCCCTTGATACCACCACTGGCAGGACTGTTATCCTTGAACGATACATCACTTGGTTTAGATTGCCACGAATCTTCTTTCTTCATCTTTGAAACGTTTGTAGAAGTAACCTGATCTTCCTCTATCTTACTTCCAATAAATGGGGCTGCCGCTGGATTGAGAGAAGACTGAGGTTCAGGTGACATGGATGGTTCATTGTAAATAGAAGATATAGGCATCTTTACACCACTAGCCTTCTTATCACCGTCGTCCTCATCATCATCAAGCAGTTTTGAAAGGAATACTTCATTATTAGATAGAAATCCACCATTGTCATCATTCTGAGTCGGTAGAATAGATTCAGAAGGTTGCGAAAAGCCAGGAGGCGGCCTCATCACCTTCTTTGGTTGAATAGAGGTCATACTCTGAGCTGAAGTAGCAGTTGGAGAAGATATACCACTGTTAGCACTTTGAGCAAGCTTCTTCTTTAGCAACAACTTTTGGATTTGTGCTGCTTGAAATTCCCTTAGTTGATTTGCTGCCTTTTCTCTTTGCTCCTGGGTCGGTACAGAAAGACCATTCAGAGGAAGATGAGGAAACACTGGACCTTGTCGAGTAGTTTTCGCGGGAATGTCACGATCCTCGAAGTGACTACTCGGTAGTGGCTTGAATGACGGAGAAGATATCGAAGCTGACGTAGTGCTGTATGTAATCAGAGAAGGGATACCTTCACTAAGTTGGCTGCTGCTATCGTCTGCTTTTGATGCAGGCACTTGTACTGCTTCATGCTCTTCTTTACTTGGCGGCTCAGGATCCGGAGGAGTCGGAACTCTATTTCTGGCCAAACGATTTGAATCCAGATAATCTCTATTAGAGATATTCTTGTCAATGGGATCCTCTTTCTGATGAACTTGCACTTCTTCTTTGATAGGAGTCTGTTTACTGTCTTGTTTAGCAGCTTTCCTTGTCTGCTGTTGCCGTCTCTTACTCTTCGACTTATTCCGTTGTCGAGCCCGAGAAGACTTTGCTTGTTGCAACTCTCGTTCATGTTCAAGTAGCCACTCAGGAGACTCAGTGGTATGACCTAGAGATGTATACCAAGTTGATATAACTGGAAATGTCCAAACCCATATAGAATGAAGGGCGTACATTGCCATTAAAGAAGCAACAAGTTGAAATGTTTTGGTCAAAATGTATAGACTCTCAGATGATATCATTCTTAGAGGTAGCTTGGAGAATGAAAATGATGCAACCCAATCAAAGAAGGAACTCAAAGTTGATTCTCCAATGAAGCCGTGCATTTCCAACTCTTCTGACGATCTACTATCTTCTCCCAATGTCACAGTGATATCGGAATCTTTATCATCGATGCATTGCTTTATACATTCTTCAAGCATCTTTTCCATATCATCTGTGTTATTATATCCTCTATCATTACCTCTGTTTGATGACGGAGAAGGTTGAGCCATTTGATTATGATCCCAGCCCGCTATCCATACCAAAGCATCCTGCCATTCGGCATTCACATTCTTCATACGATGATTACCATACACCCGAAGTGACTGAGAAAATACAGCAGCAGCCGCTGCAACTGCAGCTTGTTGTGTTGGATTATCTGACTTACTTTGATCTATGAACTCCTGCCTATCTATTCTCCGTACAATAATTGGTCTATCATTATCTTCATAATAATGACCAGTAGAACTTCTTTGGTGCTCATCACCAAAACCAGTCAATATCTTAATCAAGGTTGGAAGTCTCCGTGGACGTGCTGCGGCAGCTGATGACTTTCTATTCCCTTGCAATATTGACTTTTGTTGCTGATCAAACATTCCTTGACTTTGAAAGAGCATATTCATCGCCGAGGGTATCGATGCAGACTGCTTTAATTGATTATTGCATTTTGAATGACATGTATCACGTGCTGCTGGATCATGTTTACCTGAAAGAGCAGTAAGAAGCAGGCAAGATAATACATAGATTAGAGCAGAATCGATGAGTCAATCCAAAAGATTGCAGGTCATCTTCATCCATACATCCTACAGAAACATATCGTGTCTAACATGTGTCGGTGCATATCAGTGCACATAATCGAGAGCAGCCTACGGACATGACTTCCTGCAAAAACCTGCATGTGTATTTACTCCTACATGTATATCTCTTATCCATGTCATTCTAGGGTCTTAGACGATACCATATAGCATTTCCAACCATATAAGAAACACGGCATTTTTTTGCATACCGATGTCCTTCTCACACTTTGCAAAAAAGCACTTACCCGTCAACTCAAACGTCAAGGAACAAAAGACTATCACTGCTATTATTGTTACCGATACTGTACTACATAATGGACTTGATTGTGATGTATTTGGGGCGGCATGCCGCCGCTTAATTCGGCCTACCATGGTTCACTATTAAATAAATTCTTTTTGTTCATTTCGTCGATAGTCATGCCTAGTGCATAATGGTCTCTTGCTGCATGCAAGTCTATGCAAATCCAGTCATTTTTCATGTACTGCATAATGCCTCAAGAATGTATGCATGCTCTATTGTATCTAGTGGCATATCATATGTCAGTATTATATAGGTAGTATAATATTAGCTCAGTGTAGTAGTTATATACCATGAAGAAGAAATCAATATCAAAAGATCACAACCCAGCGATCAAAGGGTATCTTCCTATCCGTATATCACTTCCATCAATATCAACATCAAGTAGCAGCAGTAAACAACAACAAGAGCACTCCTTTACATCATTCATATATATTAAAGAACATATCCAAAGATCACAGGGTACTAATACTAACAACAATAGCAGCAGCAGTGGAGGTAGTGATACACTATTTATATCAAATGCACCTTCTAATGGCCCTATTCGGACTGATATCTTATTGCAATCATTATTTGAAGTATATGGTGATATAGAACGTGTAACTGTGGCACAAAATCCACGAAAGGCCAATCTATTATCTATTAATAATGACGATGAAACGGCTACAGAGATTTTTCGTGAATCTGCCATATCCAATTTAGATACTGGTAATATATTTGCAACAGATTGCAAAAGTAAAAAGGGTAATGGAAAGTTTGCACATGTAGTATTCACATCATCTAAAGAAATGAAGAGGGCATTGAAATTAATTAAGAAGGAGATATCTAGTGTCAAAGATGGTGTATTTGTTATGAAGTTGAATGATGATAGGATGGAACAACTCAAGTTGGAATCTCAACAATTAGCTACTCAACAGAATAGAGAAGAAGAAGAAGAAGAAGAAGATAATGATGATTCACAAGATGAAGACGAAGAAGATACAACCCATCAATTGACAGGTATACAAGCAATAGCTGCTCAAGCTCGCCATACAGCAAATAGGCACATCTCACGGTCCAAATTAATGCAAATGTGTAACGAAGCTATGGCTTCATATGAAACACAAGAAACAATACAAGAAGAGAATGCAAAGCGATTAGCCGAAGAGCCAGACGAGGATGGTTTCATTACAGTAACATCTAAATCATCCACACCATCATTTGGTATAACAAATGATTTAGAAGAAGAGATACATACAAGAAGGGGTAAATCAAGCAAAAGGAATAGAAAGCGAAAGGCTGGTGCAAGTGGTGCTGATGAACTGACTGATTTCTATAGATTCCAATTAAAGGAACAACGAAAGAAAGAGGTGATTGATTTGAAACAACGATTTGAGGAGGATTTAAAGAAGGTTAAACAGATGAAGGAGGAGAGAAAGTTTAGACCATTTTAAGTATTTTATTGAGGTGTTAACTAAACAGAGGCGTTAACGAGTCATGTATATTCGACCTAGTGAGGCTACTGGTTAATCCCTCGTCTCTAAACATTGTTCTATTAAATGACTGGGAGAACTTTTGGCTCATTCCATATCTCACATTAGTATATGTAGCCTGTGTAGGTCTCTTCAAGCCAAACTCATTTGCAGTCGTTGAATATAGTGGATTCTCATTCTTGGGAGAATGATTGTACTGTGATAGTATTTTATTCACCTCTTCTTTCGGTATAGTCTTGGAAGTATTATTAGCGCTATTGTCGACTTGTTTAGCAAAGGCTGAATTCTTACGACGTTTATTCATAGCTGCTGATTTCTCAAGTCGAAAGACTTTTGATAGTGATGAATCCGAAAACGGCGTCCCTTTGCCGAAACTATCAGACTCTCTAGAATATAGGAATGACAAGTCTTGAGTATTAACTTCGTTCTCTTCCTCCATTCCTGGTAGTGCTCCACATCCTTTATTGTTGTCGTTAGAATTGCAACTCGTTGATTCACTTTTTTCATTTGATGTAGTCTCATACCTTTTTGATGCTTCGGATAGCGACATACCATAACTTTCATTAGATGTGGTCATGAATGGGTTACTCGACATGATTTGGATTTTGATAGTCGTATTGATTAGATGAGAGAGCCAGTACTTAATGATTGCAATTCAATGAATCTGCTGTTGGTTGAGTAACAGGCAATCCGCGGTCGAGAGAATGGTGCGAGTCAACTGCCTTTTTGAACAAAATTTGTATCTTCCCACTCCTATTACGAATGTGAATTCAATGTGAATTTTCTACTCCCATCTTGACCTACCCGGGAATTTGCATGCGCCTGTCTTAAATCTTCCCACTCCCATTTTGCTTTTTACTAGACGTCTCAAATCTTAGGCACGATCTTCTTCTTTCCATCATCTAGGTTCAGCTCAATAAAAGTCATTCGTTTCATCGTTACTAAGATATGGTATCCTCTCATCAACATTAATCACAAAACAAGCCTCCAATTTTTTCATTCAATAACACATTAACCTTCACACTATCATGATTGTATCATATAATAATAGTCCTAACCAACAAGAGAATTGGTCACCTAGAAGTCTAGCTCAACTTATAGCAAAGAGATCAAGAGGCGGAGATGATGTGAAATGTTTAATTGATGCTTCTCCGATAGCATTAAATTCCGATGAGGCAGATGATCAGTCATGTACAGTACAAGTACAGAGCCCTACGAAGAAACCAGTAATCAATCATATCCAAGCCAATCGACAAGCTCTCCGCGAGAAACAACAAAACAATAGGAATGCCCAAGCAGAACGACACAGAAAAGAAAAGTTGAAACAAGAAAACATTGAGAAGAAGAAACAAAAGCTGTACGGCAATGTTCGATCTCGTGTATCAATGTCTCTTTCATCATCCAATTCTAATGATGATTGTTGCCATTCAATCGATGCACCTATACAATCGAGAGTAATCTCACCATTTTCTGCTGCTGCAACAGATTCTGTATCATCAGAGAATAGTGACTTTCATATTGCCTTTGGTAGGAAAGTACCAATACATGTAGAATCACGTCCAATATCTGGTAGTCGGCCTATAACTGATGTAGACAGTGTTGTCTCCTCCTCATCGTCGAGACATAAATCATATGGCAAGGTACCGAGATATATAACTCAACGTAAAGAAAGGATAGCACAAGTAGAACAAGACAGGGCGAGGAAGGAAGAACTTGAACCTCCCGAACCTGGATTAGTATTGCTTGCTGAGTCGGAACGACTCAAGACATTGGCACTACTCGAGATTAACGAGAAGACTGTAAAGTATGATCTCGTGAACATTCCATTCAGTATGAATCCAAAACGTGCTGGCCGACTTAGAGAAGCTCTCACTCTTCGTCTTAAAGAGATTGAAGATGCCAAGGCTATATTTTCAAAGGAAAAGGTGTTTGTTGAGAAAGACTTCTAGTTCATATTGTTGTCATCATAAACATAAATATATCATGTCATCGCCCACACTTTGATAAACTAACCTTTTGGTGTCGTCCTATTGTATACATATTTATTTAATCCGTATATCCACGGCCTGATGTCAATGCTAGTAATTCTTCATCAATATCATCTCCCATTTCCTCATCTTCATAGTAGCCATTACTATTATTTCTGCTACCACCTCTATCAAGCTCAGGTGTTTCAACTACTCCACTACTTGTCAGGAATATCAATATACTCCTCAATAGACTAATACGATGTCTAGGTTCAAGAAAATTATGCCCGTACACTCTTAAAAGTGCACCTCGGTAAACATACACAAGTACAAAGCAAGAGTATGCAACTGCTAACCATAACAGTGAGAAGAGGAAGCAATATGAACCGAAGTAGACATATATATGAGATCCTGCTGTCATGGAAAATAGTACACCAAGCATGTAATTGGCAGCCACTGCTAATTGTGTCAACACAGCAAACCACCTTAGAAAATTACCGGGTGGCGAATGATCTTTTGGACTACTATTTGATGGAGTATCATCATCATCATCGTCATTATCATTCTTATCACTATTATTTCCCTTTACTTTCTTCTTACCAAAACAACCAAATGTTTGTTTTCTATCATAACATTTACCACCTAATGAACATCTAAGTAATAACATAGATGATAATGCACTACCTAGGAAAGAAACAACACCCAAATCTAATCCTGATTTACCATCTTCACTATTCTTTCGTAAATGTAGTGTATTCAATACAGCCCAACACCAAAAGAATATAGATGTAGATAATATACATAATGAATATATACGTAATCTATTTTGTAATTCAATATGATTGTGATAATCTTCTGATAGTAATATTGGTGTTAGGGTTTGTCCTAGTATTGTTTGTGCATATGGTGGTAAAATTTCGTCATCATTATAATATGATGTGTTTTGATCATTGTATACATTTAACCCTCCTCTACCATATTGTACATTATTGTTGTTGTTGTTTGCAACCCGAGAGTAAGAGTTGCTGTTATCTCTGGAACCTCTCATATTATATTGCTTTTTAGACTAAATATGCTCAATACAAACCGATACTCAAGGCTTCATATACTACATATAGTGTGTAAAAGAGCCACGCAATATCCATATCACATTTTGGACGATAGTCGGATATGATATGTATTATCGTGACGGCTTTGTGACTAATGACCCCCAGTCACGAAACATCATTCAAAATCAACAATTGCGTAGGTACGTATAAAGAGTTATTGAGACGGCGACGAATTATATATTAATCAATAAACATTTAGATTGGTCATACATGAATTAATTAACTGAGAAATTGTTGCATCGCGCCATCAATTGCCAGAGACAATAATAAAGGATACCCAACTAAGAAGAGAATTCTCAGTAAGTAAATAAAGTTACTATACATTGGATGGAGTTGAATCAACAATGGCTATGGAAGAACCACTTTATATGATTATGAACTTCAATCCATTTCGTTTAACATCTGATCAACATGAGGCACCACCACCAACACGCCCTCCACAACCACAAAGGCTGGATACAAGTGACGATTCCTGGCATACCAACGCTACTAATAATCATCAATACAATAACAATCATCATAATCCTCATCCACCACCTTCATACAAATCATCAACTGCATTATCATGGTTGCAAAGTTGGGCAACATCAACCACTACTAGAACAATTCATTCGCCCCAACACACTTCGGTATCCTCTTCATCTATTATTGTAACCCATTTAGATGGTACTAAGCATCAACATTCAACAAGTACACCACCAATATCACAGCTACCTCCTGCTGAATCAATTATGAGTCGGGGGACGGGTAATAGCAATGAAGAATATACAAAAGAAGAATTGGAAGAAATTGATAATGTCATGAAAAATACAATACCCCCATTGCCATTACACGACACAATAACAGAAGGTGGTGATTGCAGTGTTGATTTGCATCATGATTTACCACCATATCCACAGCCCCGTGCAGCTCCCAAAGCTCATACTATTGATTCAACATCACGAGTTGTAAACAAGCCACTGCTGGAAGATTTTCCTAAATCAAAAGCAACATTGCAAAATAAAAGAGAAGCCTCGAATACAAGTGACCAAAATAAGATTATACATCCAAAGGAGGAAACTACTTTTCCAGGATTTACCTTGTATCAAACTGCAAAGCAACAGTATGTACAAGGGCAATATTCTAAGGCATTAGATACAACAACCAATTGCTTATCATTTCAACAGTTGGCTTTAAAGTCTGGTAGTCATGCAGCTACAGCGGCTGTTCAACAAGCTACAAAGGAGATGGATACTAGTCCAAAAAATACTTTAATACCCAACCCAAACAATAATGCTGATATGATGACTCCCCTGGATATGCGTAGTCATTTTGCAGCGAGTGTTGGAAGCAGTGTATTGAATGCAGTGCAAAGTCTAAAAACTGCCGACCGTCCAAACAAGATACGACACAAACAACATACGCATCAAATGTTATCAAATACTATATCAAACTTAATCTCAAAATATCCATTACATCCATGTGTTGCACAAACTTTATTACTAAGAGCTCATGTCTTGGCGGCGTGTTCAATTGATACTGATGACAACTTATTAGTACAATCGATACAACATGTAGAAATGGCTGTGGCAATGTTCCGCAAGCTAGACATCATAGATGAACAGTTAGCTCGACCGCTAGTATACTTTGCCAAGTTGAAGACACAGTTGGGACAATATAGTGAAGCTAACATGGCATACACAGAGGCAATTAGTATCTTACAAAATATACGGATGAAAGTAAAGCGAAGTCACAAGCATGCATTGCAAACTAAAGGAGAAGAATCAGAGATAGTTGCCGAATACGATCAATATCTTCAACAAATAAATGACGAGACTGCACATGCATTATACCTTCATGGAAAATCTCATCAGTGCCAACAAATGTATGCTCAAGCGTTTGATTGCTATAACCAAGCCTTAAAGTTATACAACAAGAGTTGTGCATCACACAAAAGGAACAGCTTGAAAGTAAAGTGTATTGTGAGATGTATGAAGAGTAGAAGTGCATTGGAAAACCGTGTGTCATCTTACTGGGACGATACTAATATAATATAGATGATATTATCCATCTTGTATGCAAACTAGAGGATTTAGATCCGTATATTATACCTAATATGTGGCATTTATGAGAAAAAAATAAGAGTATATGAAGGATTGGGTCGAGAAGGAGCTGCCGATTGATTGGAGGGTCAGTTGCCATTGGCAGCCATTCGTCGTTGAAGAAGTTTCTATTTCTACACTCTCATAAAATATTAAGTTCCATGGTATGGAAAATATTTTAAGCACTCCAATATGCCAATATGAATATGATTCATCACCACCTAGTTACCACCCTCATATTTGATGTTGTATTGATTAGTTCTAATCGAAATACCGGCGCTTTATTTTCTCCGATTAGAGAGGTGAGTACGAAAAATATTGAAACTACTACATTGATGTTAGGTGTATTGTTATTATAGGTGTTCTAACTCACCATCATATCATCGTTCAATACTATCATTTCAAATCTATATTGCTATTTAGCTTGGTCCATCTCTTGCTGCATCTGTAGCCGGCGGGACAATCATTGCTGCTAGATCCACAAAACGCACAACAATACCGAAACATAATAACGATGATATACTATCTTCGGCTGTTGAAAGGGCAGATGATAATGATGATGAATGTTTAGTAGTGTTATTCCGAACTCCAATTGTAAAAGAATCGACTAGATCAGGGTTGAAGAAGCAACAAGACAATAACAATGTTGGAAATTTAACTGTTTCTTCTGTATTTGGATACAGTGCATCAGATGACAATAATTGCAATGTAGACAACACACATCAGCAACACAACAAGAGAAACAGCTATTACACTGGATTATCATTCCTTCCCAACAGACCTGTCAACCTACCATTTCTACCAAACAGTAGTAGTAATAATTTGCGCATATTACATGCACAAACTGGACTCCTAATTGCTGCTACTGGGTTTTCTCCTGACGTTGATCACATACTAAATGTAGCCGCTGGGAGAGTATTTAGTAGAATATCTGTTTATGATGCACCTTCATTTATATCATCATCATCATCATCATCTACTAGTGGTAAAAGTGTTGACCCACATAGATTAGTACGAGAGGATTTATCCTCCATGATGATTGATGCGGCAATGTCTGAAGGGGCTAGACCATTGGGGATACAACTTTTAGTCATTGGACAATCAGCTTTATCAAGCAAAGGATCAAATAATTCGTTGGAGATATATACAATCGATCCTAGTGGTGGATTCAGAAGTTGCATAGGACGAGGATCAGCGATTGGAAGAGGTGCTCAGCGTGTGTGTTCATCTCTCATGAAGGAAGAAAAACGAAGCAACAGCAATTATGGTTGGAGAGGTGCATTAGATAGAGCAATGTCAGCTGCAGTTGATGCATTGGAATCAACCGATGAAGACGGTGACGTAATAGAGAGAGAACATTCTAAGTATGGTGCTGTTGTCGTTTTTGGAAAAGCTTCTTGTAGCTCATTGGACAATAGAGTTAGTACTACTACCAACAGATGTGCATCGGTTGATTCTGCCATTGTGAAAGAATGCTACCAAAGATGTTGTGAACATATTTCTTCCAAAAAGCATGCAACATAATATAATTTTAGTGACAACTCATATGACCCTTCATAATAATATCACTCGACTGGGTGTGTATCTCTTACATAAAAGCATATAGACTTTATAGACACTATAGACACTCACTTATCATTGAAATAAGAGGCACTTGACGGTAAGAATTACGATAGTAAGGTCTCGACTCAGCCCTCAAACATGGTGGCCCCTCTACTCTTTCTCAAAGGGAGTTTTCAATGACTGCGAGAATGAAAAATGAGTATCATTTGCCGCATAAATTGCAATGACCTTGGCTACTACTGTCAATAGTACAGAAGTAGAGGTGAGTTATGGACCTGTATACGCTGTTAGGAAGGCAGATGTATACATTGTTGGATATCATACCGGAGAAACTTTGTATAGACTTATAGATCCCCTTTTTGCAATACATATCTAACCCCCTTTACGTAATTGTATCCTCTGTTGGCATCTCTCATAGACATACTCCCCCAAAACCAGTTCCAAGCGTCTACGACGACCTTCTATAATAATGCTATCTAAAATTAAAGCGTGGAGTACTCAAGAGAAGAATGGCCTTAAAGACTTTGTTGTGGTAAGAGATATCTTCATATATTATAAATTATAATTCTTTGAAATGTTATAATATGCAGATCAGCCCAATTCAATTCATATCTAACAACATACATCAAACAACTCTCTAAAGGCACAATGCAAGGTAGCTGTGGTTCTTGCAATTGCATACTTTGGAAATACATGGGAACCGGCATACCCTCGAAATGATAATCATCAACCATCAATATTCTGGCTCGTGAATGGTCTCCTAGCAATTGGTGCTTTCATGACATGGACATGGAAGGCAAGTTCGGTAGGAAGGTCTGGAGGATCTACTCCTCGTGTTGTCATGTTGGGTAGAGAGCAAACTGAGGAATGGAAAGGATGGATGCAATGGGCGTTTATTTTTTACCACTATTATCGTGTCTATTACGTCTACAATGAGATTCGATTGTTTGTTTCGGCATATGTTTGGATGGTGAGTAGTATTACTTGTGTACATTTATCGTTATATTGTTGATTCTTTGTTCATACTCTAACCAATACTCCGCTACACTAATCACATACACCACAACTATACAACATATTAGACTGGATTTGGAAACTTCCTTTACTTTGATAAGAAGGGCGATTTCTCCATTGAACGATTTGTATCAATGATTCTCCGTATCAATTACTTCCCTCTATTATTATCCTTCTTCTTGACGGTACCACTTGAATTATATTACGTCGTTCCTCTTCATACAACTGGATTTGTAGTTACAATGATTACATGCTGGGTTGGTTATCAATTAGAAAAGAGACTTGGTTTAGATTATTGGAAATCACGTACTGCAGCAGTGGCATTGAGTCTTCTTGCTCATGTCCTCTTCTATGAAACTCCCGCTGTTAACTTCCTTCTTCTATTCTCGAAAGAGTATCATTTCCGTTTCCAAGCTGATAAATACTCTGCATGGATGGGTATGGCGTGTGGCCTGTTATGGGGTAAGGTTGGTGAATATATGCAATGGGCACATGGATTCGAGAATGATGCACGTCGGCGCAAAGCATCTATCTTACAATTTAGTATTGGAGTAGGTCTTATAGCATTTTGGTATGGATTATTTGGTAGTATCTCGGACAAATATGCATACAATCCAGTACATCCATATGTCTTCATCTTTGCGGTAATCGGATGGCTTATGATTCGTAACTGCACAAGATACTTGACTGAATGTCATAGTACATTACTTGAATTCTTGGGCAGGAATACTTTGGAGACATATGTTCTACAATTTCATTTATTCATGACACACAATGTACAGTTCATTCCGGTAGTTATCCCAGGAAGTGATGCTGATGGAAGCACTTTTATCAAATTCTGCAATATGCTTCTATGTGGTAGTCTGTTTCTAACAATAGCGGTATGGGCTAGAAAGATTACTGTTGCAACTCAACTGTGTGTAGTTGACTTGGTCAAGCATCTAAGAGGTACCATGGATACTTCAAGAACTGTTGTTACATTGGGAGCCAAGGTTGTAGAAAATGGAGCTGATATCAAACCAAATGGAACAAAGGATGAAGAAACAGTTCAACTAACGAAACTGGAGAATGGAATGACTAATGAACCCAAAACAATTGATTAAAAAGGAGGAAAGGAGGTTCTTATTAGGGTTGTAGGAAGATAATGTTTGATAAAAAGGTATATCATGACAGCATATCTACTTTTTTGGACTACATATGCTTCTCCTCAGTGAAGAGATTATCAAGTTGAAGTGTGGCTGGAGAACATAACTCTTGCTTCTATATTACTTACTCGCCGCCTCATATCCCGTGGTATCCTGTGGTATCCTTATACTCTCATAATTTCTTTGCCAAATTGTTAGTTGTTATTTATTTGTTCGATAGTTTTTGGGAATAGTTGCATCTGTTTGCGATTCATATTGATATTTATGGCACGCCAATAAATGGTTTAATTGTTCGGGATAGTAGTAATTATTGACTTATATTTTAATTTAATAATAGTATCTAACAACAATGATCAATAATCTTTTAAAAGTTGTAGGCGGTGAAAGTAATAATGAGGACACATACTCAACTTCTCATACTGCTGCTGCTTCTGATATTGGCAGTGAAAGTAGTAATAATAACAATCTAGCCTCTACAATTGGTGGATTTATAAACAACTTTCAAGAAACAATACAACAATTAGATGGTTCTAAAAGTATGTCACCTACCTCGGGTGGCGGTTTGATGGGCTCTCCACGAGGATATAAGAGTAATTCTAATAATTCAACTACCAGTGGACGGTCATATTATAGTGATGGCACAGTAGACCGCAGACTATTGCAACAAAGAAGAGAGGGTAGTGTCAACTATGCAGCGCAACAACAACAAACATCATTAATGATAGGTCATCAACGAAAACAACAATCGAAATCAAATAAGAATAATAATATACAACCATCTATCAATAATGGTATATATCAAGGTCGGAAGATGATATCTGATATATCAGATTTATATAATGTTGTTAATGATAAGGAAAGTATTGAGAATTATGATACGTTAATGGAAATTACAAGTTTGGCTAATACCGAGGCTACGGAACGTTTGTCTACCGCGTCTGATTATACAATGAGCTCAACTGGTGGAGGTAGTATTAATTATGGCCCTGATAGAAAAAGTAGTCAAGAACAGAAACAAAGTTGGGCAAGGGTAAAAGAGGAGGAATTGGTTGATCGTATGCTATCTCAATTTCCAGAGTTTGGTACGAATCGTCCAACTCCATTTATTGTATTGGATGAAGATGACGATGACGACGAGGATGGTAATGAAAAGAAAAAGTCAAAAGTAGACAGTTCTAATGCACAAGATGAGGTATCAGGAGTTGACAGTTTATACTCACCCACTCAATTCTTTACTAATGATGCTACTGACTTGATTGGCAAGTTTTTTGGTATGCCAAGCAGTGATACTTCAAATAATAATAGCAAAGCTGGTGTGGAAGGTAGAGAAGGTCCTGGGACGGATAACGAGTTCAAGCGTTCATCAAGCTTTGGATCTTCATCTACATTGTCAACAATGAGTGCATCGGCAGCGGGGAGTAGGAAAGTTGGCACCGCCAATATATCTGCTGTCGAGCAAGGCAATACAAAAGTAGACCAGTCTGCTGCTGTTCCCGATACAGCAACTCGTGAAGTTAATGAGTTGGACTATACATCAGGATGGGATCAAGATGAAATTGATCTATGGTCTTCCAAAATACCTCCAATTATGTCACTGCGTAGTGCATCAGAGGCCAAGATGCAGAAACAAAAGCGCGGTGCCACCTCCGCCTCTGTAAGTGTTTCTAATAACAGGAGACAATTAAAGACACTACCAGTTATCACTAAGCCAAAGGAATCATCTCAAAGGAACACAAACGATCAAGAACAGCAGCCACAGGAAGAGGAAGATGATAGCTGGGCAAGTCGGAGGAGAAAACACCGTGAACGTCGGAAGAAGAGACAAGATTGGGATGCCTTAAAGTCTTCACAGCAACAACAACAACAGCCACCAATGGCGACTAATGGTAGCGTGGCTTCTCATCCTATGTCGGGATCTCAAGCGCTGTTATCTGCCTTGCCTAACCGTGAGCCGCCGGCTGCCAACAACGGGAATGAGCCGTCAATTCAAGAAGCCAGTCAACAATATGACAGGGGTGGAGGAGGTGGAGCTGTTATTGTTGATGATGGCAAGCAACACTGGATGCCAGATAATTTATGCAAACACTGTTATAGTTGCGAGGCACCGTTCAATCTCATCCGTCGAAAGCATCACTGCCGTGTCTGTGGTATGATATTTTGTAGCGCTTGCTCTGCCTACTTTGTTCAGATATCATCAAGTGATGGTGCCAATGGTAGTGTCATGTCTGACGGAAAGCAGTCTGCATCTGGCACGATTAGAACATGCAAGATATGCTATGATCATTTATCTGAACGTGGGCTGGGTGTGGTTATGAGGGGAGATACCGTGAATGAGGAAGGTAACAGAAGTAGGACATCATCATCAGATTTGAATATGAGGAAGCAATCGTCAACTAAAAGTGTTGATAAGTTGATAGAAGAAGGTACCGCTTCTCGACCAGCTTTAACACGAAAGGGAAGTACTCAACTACTTCCAACGACGACAGAGTCTAAAGATAACAATATCGGAACTTCATCAGCAACGAGTAATCAATTGAAGGAACAGTTTACAGGCTTTCATGGAGAGGAGGGTTCATCAGTGAAAGGTAATTATCATGCATTGAGTATAACAAAGCAGCGTCTTGAAGAAGAGAAAACTAGACGAGATGAACAAGAACGTGCTGAAGCCGAGGCTACAAGGAGGCTTGCAGAAGAGGAAGCTGCATTGGTCGCCAAGGAAGCAAATAACAACAATATGGAGGGCAGATCACCCTCCTCTCGACTGAAGTCGCGTTTATCCACAAGTCAATTGAAATGGAAAGGTTCATCAAAATACCCCAACAGTAATGATGACTACTCAGAAACGATCAACGCCCGTTCAGATTCAGTGGAAGTAAGTGTTGGTGATAGCGAAGGAGCGTCTAAGACAAATCGTGGTTCATTCATTCCTGGACAGCGGCCATCAGCAGAGGGTATTAGAGCCGTGGCGTCAACATTGGAGAGTGACTCTGCATTTGAAGATGCATTATTTGGTTCAGGACAGAGTAGTGTTGCGAAAAAGTCCGCAAGGATTCATCTTGGTAATGTTGCTGCTGATTATCTCGAAAAGTTAGGGAGGGAGCTGCTACGAACTGACGCACCTCTGTTATTAGAGGAAATCAAAGCAGCTTGTGCAGGATCATCGCCATTTGTCGAGAAGAAGCTCACAGATACATGGGTTAACACTCTCATGACCCTTTCGACGCGGTGTTGCGCGACAGTTGAGCCTGATGTCAAGAGTGGTGATCTGTTAGATATCCGGCCATATTGCAAGTTAAAGGTCATCCCCGGCGGCAGTGTCGAGGACAGTGCCTACATGTCAGGTATCATGTTTCGAAAGACTGTCAGTCATAAGAAAATGGCCAGAATTATTCCAAATGCAAAGATAATGATGTTATCTGGGGGCATCGAGTATAGATCTCCAGTTATTGCGAGTCTTGATACTCTTCTCGAGCAGGAGGAGAGATATATGGAGATACTTGTGACCAAGATCTTCAAGTTGAAGCCAAATGTATTAATCTGTGGAAAGAGCGTGTGTCGAAAAGCGCAAGAATTACTACTGAGGGCTAACATTGTTCTTCTTCAATACGTCAAACCAACATTGATGACTCGCATTGCAAGACAAACGGGAGCAACTGTATTATCATCCATTGATCATGTTTTGAATTCTACCATCCTAGGTTATTGTAGAAGGTTTCGCTTAGTCTCCTTTCGTGATAATGATGTATGGGTCGATGGTGATATTACTGAAATGAAGAATGTTTCATCAAAACAAAAGTCGTCTGTCAAGTCTGTTCCTCGTTTGTTATCCAAGAATATTCCCAATCACGAGCGTCAAGCCGCATTGGCAGCTCGGAAGCTTGGTGAAGGCGTATTAGACGGGATGGACGCAGTAACTCTTGGCCTCGCCAAGAGAGGGGTAGTGAACACCTATGTCATGTTAGAAGGTTGTCCAAAGGAACTTGGCTGTACAGTTGTCCTACGAGGTGCCTCAAGACCGGCGTTGAAGATGGTGAAACAAGTGCTTAGCTTCTTGATCAATTGCAGCTACAACATGAAGCTTGAGACGTCTTACATGTTGGAACGGTGCTGTAGACTCCCTCCTTCTTATGAAATCCCATCAACTCCGTGCTGCTCTTCAAGTCTATGCATTGATTTCGGCCGACCTCCTAATAATAGAAAATCGTCTAGGCCATGGAATGGTGGCAAGAATGATCCAGCCCAACGTTCACTTTCTGGCAAGATTACACCGCTAGACCATCAAGCTATTCTCATCACGAGTGTTTGGATGACAGATAAAACCCAATGTTGTCCAGCAGAAGTGAAAGGCATCTGTTACTACTCTATGCAAGATGTTTCACTGGGTCAGTTCCTTCGAGATTCATGCTTCAACCTATCTCTGAAATGTCAGAATCCTAGTTGTAAGAAGAGTGTCATCGACCACTCATTGAGTTTTATACATAATGATGGTCTGATTAACATTTCCGTGGAGAAGATGGACAACCCAGTGCCTATTCCTAGTCTTGAGAAACAGCAGAAAGATCTAGACTCCACATCTGCCTCTAAGATTGAGACTTCACCGGATTATGAACCAATCGCAACCTGGACATATTGTACCAAGTGTGATCAAGTTGTAACTCCATTAATATTCCTCTCCAAGCAAACTTGGAGTTGGAGTTTTGGAAAGTTCCTTGAGGTTTACTTCTACAATCGTGATGCAATTATCAATGCGCCAGGACACCGTTGCTCCTGTCGAATGCAAACTAGTTCACAACTCTTCTTTGGATGTGGCAATCTGGCTGCCCGTTTCACATATGAAAAGATATCGCCATACTCAGTCTTCTGTCGCCGACATCTTCCATTTGATGAAGTATTTCACCGTACACATTCTTTGCAAGACTTGGAACATATTTCTGTGACATCCTCTTCGTTGTTTATCAAATACGACCAGCAGATAGATGTGATATCTCGAGAGACTAGGGACTTATTCGGATCTGCTTTGAATAAACCTGAACATCTACAAGCAGTTCTCTCCGAGTTAACCTTGATCAGTTCTGAGGTAGACAGTGCAACTAAAGTATTGCAAGAGAAGATATCATCTGTGACCGCAAAATACTCAAAAGCAGACTCGAGCCAGAGGGCAGAATACAATGAGGCTTTGTTTAACTTTCCATTCTTCTCAAGAAGATATCTATTCATGCTCGCGTCTGCGTGGAATGAAAGACTTAGTGCTGCTGGCCAGGCTCTTACTGCAATGAAGAAGGTTCAACAGGCAAGTGCAGCAAGTAGAGGAGGCGACTCAGCTGCTGTTCAGCCAGATACTAGTACTGATGATGTTCTTGAGAAGATGCGCGTAATCCGTGTTCTGCAAGAGACCTATGCTCGAAACTACAACGTGTCAAAAATGTCTATTCCACAAACTCGCGAAGGAGGACTATTTGAAGGCAACATATTGCCTGATGGTAGAGCTGCAACACTTGAACAAGAAGCATTAGAAAAGGAGGCTTTCTTTGGCGGCGAGGATGATGCTGAAGGTGCACAGGATATTGATTTTGAAGAAGATATTGATGCAGATGTATTAGCCTCCCGCAACAGGGTATACAGTCCATCAGCAGCATCATCAACAACATCATCTAAGAAGTCATCTCGTCAACGTCCCACCAAAGTACTTGGTGGCAAACGTCCTTCTGATTTAATAGAGGAAGAGGCAAATACTTCTGATCAGAGCTCAACCCCTCTTGCGCTAGCAAATAACTATGATAGTAGTGGCCAGCTCGACCAATCACAAGGCAAGAGTAAGACTGTAACAGCTGGAGGTGCTGTCAAGTCGGCGTTGAATCGATTTTTCAACCGTGGAGGTAATAAAGAAGATCCCTACACAGTAGACTTGGGCTACTTTGGAATGGGGAGGCCACGACTTCAACCAGGTGTTGATGGCTTGGTTATCCCCGTTTTTGACGATCAACCTAGTACTATTATTGCTCATTCATTGGCATCGTCAGATTATGAGTTGCAGTTTAAACAGTTTTCATCAGCTACATCTCAACCAGAGTCAAGATCTGAACCATCAAGGAAAGATACCGAGCGTCGTATGTTGGGAAGGAACAAGTCACACATCAAGCATACATTCAGAGATTTTGACGAGAAAGGTCAACAGCTTTGCAAGTTTGTTTGTACCACCTTTTGGAGTGTCCAGTTTAATGCGGTCAGGCAAGCATTTATGAGCCCCACAACATCCAGTAAAGATTCATCAAGTGATACTGGGTCAACGAAATCAGGAGGCGGTAGAATAGATATTGAGAAGAGTTATATTAGAAGTCTTGCAACATCTTTTGCGTGGAATGCCAGCGGGGGGAAGAGTGGGGCTAGCTTTTCAAGAACTACAGATGATCGATTTGTCATCAAGTGTATATCAAGAACTGAACTACAAATGTTTCTCGACTGTGCTCCAGGAAAGTCCGCGTTGGTATTGTTTTATGTTATGAATTCGTGTGTTCAGTATAAAGTCTCGATGACTTAGCTGTTTAATTTGGCCTCAGTTTGCCTTTATTGATTGCCCTTGCATATCAAATGTACTTACAAATGTTATAATATCCTCTCTTTCGTCATCATAAACTTGATAACGCGCATCTTCCAGCATACTTTGAGGTAAGACAGATTTGAACATGGTTTTCTATAATTTCTCTTACACTTACTCACTTATTGTACTTATACATTCTTCTTCTTATCAGTATTTGAGTAAAGCATTCTTCCATGGCCTGCCTACCGTATTGTGTAAGATAGTTGGAGTATATCAGCTGGGCTATCACAACCGTGTTACAGGCAAACGAACCATGGAACAAGTAGCAGTGATGCAGAATATCTTTTTTGGTCGAAACATATCAAAGATTTTCGATCTTAAGGGCTCCTTGCGTGGTAGGTTTACCCGACAAGGCAATCTTGACAAGGATAAGAAATCAAGTAAAAAGTCGAATCGGTACAACAGGAGTAAGTCTGATGCAACCTCTGACTCGGACTCATATTCCAGTGGTGATGAAGAAGAGGATGATGATGATTTGTCCATTCCAGGTTCCAGTGGTGTAGAAAGAGGAGATGGGAAGATGTCTAATGACGGAGAGAAGGGAGAGAAGGCATCGATACCAACATTACTCGATGGAGACTTTCTTGAATTCACATCGGGTCGACCATTACCATTGACAGATCGAGCAAAAGCTGTTTTCCACATGAGTATACTCAATGATACTCTCTTCTTATCAATCATTAATGTGCTAGATTACAGTATCTTGGTGGGCATTGATGAGGAGAAAATGGAACTAGTTGTGGGTATAATTGATTTCATGCGACAGTATGATATTCTGAAACAGATGGAACGTGTAGGGAAGAGTCTTCCCATGGTGGTTGGATCCGAGGCACCAACTATTATCCAACCTCCACTGTACAAAGCTCGTTTCACTAACGCAATGGAGCGTTACTTTATGACTGTACCAAGTAAATGGACAACGATATAAGTGTATGGTAGCTAGACTTATGTCCTGTTGGTATTGAGCAATATTTGCATTTGAGTAGTAGGTAATGTATTTGTAAATTAATTCTGACAGACTACTCAGAGGTTTTGAATTTAGTTTGTTTGATATAATATATTGCTTCTGTGGTCAGAGTTTAATTTGGTTTGACCGTCCCTCAAGTTCTTCTCTCTTCACTAAACCTTACTTTCAAGGATTTGGATTCAGTATCGACCCTAAGGACGTGTCAAATTCTTTGTAGTTTAATTCATTTTCAGTTGCAATCTTTGCTTTAACTTCCTCGACCGTATCTTTTGGAAAGTATGAAACAAAGTCATCAATGTCTCTGCGTACTGATTTGAGTCCATTGTTTACAATATCTTCTTTCCCCGCTAGTGAATCGACTTTGATATTCTCAACCTCTGATGCATCAAAGTATTCCACAATAGTGTATAAAGATTGTACTGCACTTTGACCAACACCGCTAGCCTGAACTCGTTCATTACCCTTTAAGTATGAACTGGCGGCAATAATACTATCACTTAATTTGTAATTGTTTATCATAAATTTGATTGCAAGCTTGACATTGGCCCTTTGTACATCCTTGAATTTACCAGATGATATTAATCTAGTTTCTTGTTCAGTAGCCTAAGATGTTGTATTGTAGAGATATTGATATAAGCAAAATATAAATGTTCATCTACACAAATTATATAACATATTGCTTAAATCTGATATGCACAACTATCACTTACCTCTCTAACACGTAAAATTTGATATAAATAACTATCTAGCGGCAATCTTTTAGGTTTTGATGGTTTCTCTTCTTCTGCAGCATTAGCTATATTATCTCCTCCACCGATTAATGTAATACCAGCTGTAGATATAGTAGCAATGAAGGATCGTCGATTATTGACGTCAGAGTTGATTGCTGACAAAGAAGTAACTGAACTGTGGGTTCTCCCAGCCGATGGGACAAATGCTTCACATGAAAGCACCGCCACAGCGAGATAGGTTAGGCGTAGGATGGTAGGCGCCATGGTTCTTGTAAAGTATTGATCTCACAATAATATAGACGACCGACAACTGATACAGACAACTGCATACCTTTGCATGAGTATCATTGCAAAAAACTTCATAATCAAGAAGTTCCATTGACAGAGTCAATTAAGTAGTTTACCACTATTATAATTATATACGGCAGGTTATCTATATTTATTTGTCATGATATCAAATACTATATGTCCCTATTACCGTGCAGTGAATCGGTTTTGTTGCAACCGAAAGCAATTTATTAGGCGCATGAAAGATACCCAACAACTTTACACTGCACCTACATCACAAATCAACAACATTACATTGCAATACCACTGTTGTTACAGTTCATCCAGTAGTAGTAGAAGTAACTCAGACTCTCGACAACAATGTAATTCCTTGCCTAAACAGTATTTAGAAGCATATAATGACAACAAATTTGATTTTTCAACTCATCAGAGAAATGATGTGATATTTGATCCAGTTGACGGGAAACCGCCGCCACCTAGTTCACCACCTTCTACACATTCAGCAACTAGAGAATCTGCTATTACAAAAAGTAAAGATTGGATAGATACACATATGAGCAAATGGCGTGCTGATACTAATAATTTTGATATTTCTTGGCAACAATCTATGAGTACAACACATGGGAGTACAACACATGATGCATCAAAACGAATATTGTGGTCAAATTGGACAGAGGATATAGTTCGTGATTCCAATACATCACCCATCTTATTTGAATATGACAATCTAGTCAATGACAATGTAATTAAAGATGCAACAAATTTGGAACATGAAAGGATACTAAAAGTTTTGTATCAATATGGTCTTGTATTAATAACAGGTACTCAATCCTACACTGATTCATTACCTGTTGATGCAATGAGTGAAGCAACAAAGAAGGCACATGCAGCAAACAACAACAGTGAAAATACAAATAAGAGTGCAGAGTCTGCAATTCTTCAATTGGCAGCAATAATTGGATACCATCCACTGCAAACATTATATGGAAGTGGCGTTTGGTCGACATCATCACAGTCTTCATTTTATGATAATAATGCAAATGAAGATGAAACATCGGAAATTAGTTCGAGTGCTAGTATTGCTGATTCTGCATATGGCTCTACATCATTGCCATTACATACTGACATGACCTACCTCTCCACTCCTCCTGGTGTCCAAGTTTTTTTAATGGTTCAACCTGCTGAAACAACAACATCCCTAAATGATGATACGACGCCCTCGGCTCCATCTAGTAATGGTAACAACAAGATTACATCAGTACCAAAAGGACAATCAATCTACCTTGATGGATTTGCAGCTGCGCGGCAGTTACAAATAGAAAATCCAGAAGCATATTGCTTATTGACCAGTACTCAACGTACATATCGATGTATAGATAATGATGAAGGTTGGCATTTAGAAACAACTGGGCCGGTTATTGAAACGATAACAAGTGGAAAGAATGACTATGGTCCAGTCAAATCTATCCGTCACAATGATTTAGATCGATTGCCAGATCTCCCACCGTATCCCACTAATGAGTCTGACGAAGGCTTTGATTCCTTCTATGATAATATGATAAAAGCACACAATGCATGGGATGATATATTGAGACGTGATTCCATGCGCCTTGTAATAGATTTGAAGCCTGGGGATTGTATATTGGTTGCAAATCAGCGTTGTATGCACGGAAGATATGCTTTCGAGACATCATCATTTCCAAGAGTTGTCATGGGATGTTATGTCGGTATGGATGAGCTATCATCCAAGTGGAGAAGAGCAGGACTGAGAGTAGTCTAATCTAATAGTGTATTTACTTTTCAAAACATCTCACTTGCTGCTTGTAAGTGCCTGCATGAACTGTTCTTAGTTTTTAGCCTCTAAGATCGCCAAAGACCAAATGCATTGAATGAGTTGTCAATCAACTCAACATTGGCCTCTTCCTCACTCTGATTCGATTTAATAATAGGAGCTTGGGAGGGATTAATATGTTTAGATTATCGTAATATATTGGGCAGTATGAGTCATGCCATAGATATACTGAACAATGCTCTCCGAGGTGATCCAGGTGGTATATCGTTTCTCGAACAGACTGCATCTATCTATGTACTTGATGCAGCTACAACACCTGGTCAACCGAAGACATACGGTTGGTGGGTAAGTTAACTTATGCTGTTTGTGCACATCTTGTGATTCTAAATTATTGGTATGTTGAGATTCACCTAATCAATTATAACATGCATATCATATGCACAGGACTTTCTAAATGAAGCTTTAAATGAGATAGAATTATATGAATCCGAGGGTAGACACACAACTACAAATCTAAATAATGCACAACTTCGTATCCTTTCGACAATTACACGTCGAGTTGCAAGAAGGTCAGTGTTATCGGATAGACGTCTGCTTGGCGTATGTCTTTCCAATGCATCCAGGAGTAATTTGAGCTTATTAAATAATGATGCTATAGTACAATCATTGGTGAGGAATAATGATGAATTACGTCAACGGTGCATGGGCAGAATATCAACAATCATATTCGATCACTCCTTTCATCAAAACAATGCTCATTTTTCAGCATTTGCAGATCCAATTGCAATGGAATCTTTATGCGGGGTAGTCAGTTGCAATGCCATTTCATCAGGCCCAGAGGCTGCACGGCATTTAGTTTCTGATTGGATAGTGCCAAGTGTTGAATCTTTACCCCCATTGGCTGTAGTTGCAGTCATGAACTACATTGCTATCGAATCCATGTCGAAATCTTGTCCTGTGGGTACACATGATATGATTAAGAAGCTTGTACAGCCAACCTTTCAATGTACCTTGGGACCTATACTGATAGAATCATTACCTGAGAACGATCAACATAGAACAACAGCATTAGCATTAAAGGCTATCGACGCTTGGTGCAATGCAAATACGATTGGATTTGTCAAGCTGAGAAGTATATTATCTTCTGTTCTTGAAGCAATAGCTAATGCTTTGTACTCCAATTCAAATATCATTATTGATGCAGTATCGGATCTCATCGAAACGTTGCTAACTCATGATGCAAATGAAGCAAGCTTATCTCTTGGAATGTCAATCGCGGGATCTTTGATGTCTAACCTGCAATTGGCTCAACAAGTCACAAGTGAAAATGAATCATCTAGAATACAAATCTTATCTGAACTTGTATCTGCAGTTGGGTTGCAGAGATTCAGATTTCAAGAGAGACAGCAAGAGGGTGACACAGATGTTTGTAGATGTTTGACAAGAACAGCTTCCAAAGTGCTGATAGAATCACAAGACTTGGTATCAAATAAGACTTTACAATCCTCCACAGCTGGAGTATTAGACTTGCTATTCAAGGCAGTATCTCATCCATCTGTGTACGTATGCAGTATAGCTGTTGAAGGATTGTCGGTAGTTGTGTCAAAGGATCAAGATCTAGCAACTCGTTTACTTCCTCATCTACAACAAAAGGCAATCATTCCAATACATCTAGTATCAGATGATGGTGGCTTAGATGACTACATGAACTTTCGAGAGCGTGTTTTAGATAACGGGTTGATAGCATGCTTTACTGGTGCCCCTTCGTTTTACTTGCAATCTTGTGGTGCAGCTATAGATGAGTTTTGCAAACACCAAGCAAATTCACAACAATTATCATTTCAACTTGAAGCGGCGTTATACTGCATGATTGCAGTGTCTGTCAAAGCATCCAAAGACAAACAAGTACTTTGCCCTCAACTTGAAAAGATGATCAGTTTGCTGACAAGTTCATCTATTTCCACTTCAACTCCAATCGTATTGGCAAGGACTTGTCAGTTTATTGGGAAATACTCAAAGACGTTATCCCAAACAAAAGTATTCGAACAGGCATCGACTTTTGTTGTGACTTTATTCAACGAACAAAACATTGCTCAGCTAGCCACTGATATAGATACTACTCATGCATCTCCTCTAACCGAAGCCTGTATTGCGCTGAAACAGCTATTGTTCAACTCACCTCAACAATTTACAACCTCAGAGGCAAGACAAGCATTAGAAGACATATGGTTGCTACCATACAGGCAACAACAAGTAAAGTTCACTATACAAGATCGAGAGATGCTTTGTAGAGGCTTGATTGCAGTCATTATTACAATACCAAACGACCAATGGCTTGGATCTATGGAGACACTAGCTCGACCTGTTCTGACTTGTCTAGATGATGTGATAAAAGAGACGGATAGTGCAAGAAGTGCAGGACAGGACACCGCCCCGATGATTAGTAGACTGTCAATTGAAATAGGAGTTCTTGCTGTGATGATAAAGTGGTTTCTAAAAGCAAATGTGACAAAGGGTCTTTCTGGAGATGATAAGGCGAGGAGTATTACATGTCAGTGCAATGCAATGATATCAGTACTCCACGCAGCATGGGCATGCCTCAAACACGTGTCGGAACAATATTCTACCAACGAAGAGATTGCAACATCACTCTGCCAACTACTATACAACTCTCTTTTGTTGTACATGTCAGAGGATGATATACCTTTACTTCAAGAGATTACTGGCTTAGTCAAGACTATACTTGGAGTTGCAGTCAAGACAAAGGATCCAAATATGTTTATACCAGTACTAACTGTTGTGCAAAGGTTCATTGAACTGCACGGCTCAAAAATTGAACCAAATCAAAATAGTACTGCATCGAATGAGGCTATTCAAGATATGGTTAAAGATCTAATGCTAATGTCCTATGATGGTGTACGTGATACCGCGTCACAAGATTTGGTCTCTCCAATGTTTGAATTGTTATCGGCTTGTGCAACGAAAGCTCCCTTGTTCCTCCTTCTTCTATCGAGAGACAGCCAGCAGGCTGGAGAAGTAGTCTGTGCTTCAATCGAGACTGCTCTGGCTGCATTAAATTCTAACGAGACAGATATTACTTTAAGTTCGATACTGTTTTTGAAGAAGTTGGTGCGTTATATATGTATGGATGTATATGTTATGCTCATACTGGTTGTTCTTCTCATCTTGTTTCTTTTTTCTTGTGTTAGGTTTCGTCAATGGTATCATTATCTTTCGAGGGTTTGAATGTAGATCAAACAGCAGCCATCACACCGATCACCGAGAGCATCAAAGCTGCTGTACAAAAGGACATTCTTAGTACAATCGTAACAGTGTCATGTGTTGGGATGGCTCAGCCCGGACCGATGACATCTCTTCTTGAAATCATTTTGAACTTCTCCCAATGGAAAGATATTGAAGCATCGGTGTCTTCCTCGATTGACTTGGAATCATTTCAAATGGGTAACGAGGCAAAAAGGGTCGTATTTGAGGCCTTTCGACAGTCTACCAATAGTAAGCACACAAGCCCGAACTTTGCCAAAATGATAGAAGAGATCAGTCATATGCATCAGACTGATGACAATGGTAGTATTGCAGGTGGAGAAGCAGTTCTTCAGTTTATTGAGAAATATAAGAGTAGCTAAAGCTTAGAGAGTAAGCTAGATGAGTATCGTGCGATATATCTTTCTACTCTGTTGCTGATTCGACTTTGTTAGGCTTGAGGCTTACTAGGGCTTGCTGCATCGAGCCAGAGCAGGCCACTTGATAGAAGCAGCTGCAGCCTTCAACATACTACTAACTTCTTATTATCAGTGGCTATGGCTTCGCTGGACTTCGAAGTGTCTATCTTCTATATTGTTGTTGGTCCTGTGACACTGAACTATGAAGTTTCTAAGAGCGCCAGAGAAGTTTCTAAAATCATCGAATCTATATCAATGCTTATTCACAAATGCTTATGGTATTGTTTAAGCTCTCATACTTGATTAAATACAAACAACAAATGTCGGCTAGTTTTCTTCATACTGCATCGGCGAGGATTGTTGATACAGTCAATAATACAACGAATTGTGATTCTCCTCTCCGATTAGTATTAGTTGACAATGATATTGAGTTACACAACAACAATGGTATAGGTCATCTTTCTCATTCACTGGCAATGGATGCTGCATATTCGTTAGTCTCTAACTCCTCAACTCCTTGTCGGGGGTGTAATAATAGTGATGTAAATAACGAGGGAGGAGCTTGTAAATGTTGTAAGGTTGCTATATTAATGTTTGGTACTGAACCTAAGCAGTCTAAAAAACAACGGTGTGCAAATGGTATGAATGAATATAGCAGAATTGAGTTCCCCATGATTTGTACAACTAAAGAAGGAAATCAGCAACAAGCTGCATTGATACCAAATCTTTTACAGCATATTCAAATCAAATATGTAACTTCAATTACTGAGGTTCTGAAATATCTTGCATATGCTCCATCATTACCAAATCACTTGCAGCCAATAGATGGGATATTTGTGTTGGGTATGGGAAACTTATTGTCAAGTGGACAGAATAGCAGTATGGAATTAACTCATCTATGTAAGTTGTGTTATGATGTTATATATATTGAATATATACCTACTCAACTAATGTTAATAATCATTCTCAGTGTCTGTACTATCTGATACAGCAGATGCACTGGGTGACAATAAGAGGGAGTTATTACAATCAAATTCATCTGAATCGAGGTCTGACGATGACTGCAAGTACTCAAATGATGGTGGCGTTTCTCTTTTAGTTACAATAGACAAACAAACTTTCTCAACATTACCACAACGTGTGACCAAGTATCTGCATCAGTATAATATGAATCACATTGCAACAATAATGCCTTCTAGGAGTGACTCCATGACGTTTGATAATAATCACGAGGACATGACAAACTCTAGTAATGAATACAAACTTGCTATCAAAGACACTTTAGGCACAAAGGGAGAGGTTTCATTTGGGTTCAAGGTCGATCAAGAAGAATTAGTGTGGAATGTATAATAATGAAGCTGAAGGTTATATAGCTAATATATAAGAATGCATACAATGAATGAAAATCATCTTCTAGTAGATAGAAGCATCTATATTTTACGATCTCATTGTTATTTTATCTTTTCAAACTCAACTAATCACTTCCTTCTTCACTACTACTATCATCATCGTCATCACTCTCACCAACTGCCACACTGATTGGTACTTCATATTCTTGATCACATCCAAGATAACTATCACTCATACAAAACAATGTAAGGTTATAATCTCCAGCCTCCTCTGGTGCCATGAATTCCAACATAATTTTCGATGTTCGTTTTAATGTAACACGCTTGAGTGACAAAAGAGAGTTTGTCTTGGTATCACCAACAACAATCCACCAACCTTCACTCTTCTCCTTGGGAAATAGTGGCGCGGCAACCTTACCCAGCTGAGTCTCATCGACTTCTTCTTCCTCGTCGTCGTCATCCACTTCTCTCTCAAGCTTTACTGAGATCTGCACAGGATCACTTGCCGTGATATCATCAGAATCTTGAACCTCAAACTCTACCTCAATGTTGGGGTAGTTGTTACAGAATACAGCCACATCAGCCATTTTTTCATCAGGAAGACGCAACAAATCATTTCGTACATCATCTTCCAAGGTGAGGATATCAAACACCGATTCGATGGGCTCTTCTCCTTGGTATGCCTCACAGCGCTCAACAATTTCCTTTGTAAAGTGAGGTATTTGCATCAATACATTGTCTTTATTCCAAAGACCTTGCACGACCATTTGACTCAACTCCATTGCAGCCAAGGCAGGTTTCAACCATCCGTTGCTACTAATCACATCAACAATGGCAGGGATCAGATTAATACTGTCGCACAAAACACGTTTCTGATCAGTACGCAAATCGGTGGATAAAGCCTTTCTACCAAAATGACAATGAAGTAGCACTAACGCCTTGGTACGAGGATCTTGGAATTGGGCACTCTCTGGTAGTTTCTGATGAAGATTCCTGGCTAGAATCTTGAGGGCCTTCTCTTCCCCTTGACGGATGGGAAGGTTACCAAATTCAGAAGCGTGAGAAAGGATTTCAAGAATGCCTCGAACCTTTGTCTTGGCGGTCAGAGATGCAGCAATTAATTCAATAGTTTCATACTGAACATAATAGTATGCTGCAATCATACCCAAGTTGAGAGGTGAAACGTCACCATCATCAGATAATTGGCAGCATTTACTGGCCTCCAAATCGCCAAGGACTGTCTCAACCATTTCACTAATGTGTTCACTGAGATGTACATTGGATGTTCCTTGCAAGTTGTAGTAATTAGGATTCTTCGACAAACGCCTGTACAATAAAGTCCATGTAATGTAGTCGACAGCATCTTGCATACAACTGATTGTCTTGGTGACGATTTCAGAGTTGAAGTGATCATGCAAATAGTGATCAATATGTGACTCAATTGGAAGAGGATCATACAACAACTTCTTGAGGTGTTCCTTCTTTGGGGTATGACACATGATAACGCATTTACCACTAGTATCAATCCCCTGACGACTCGCCATACCCATCATATGAAGTAGATCGGCAATGGGATAGTCGACATAACGCCTCTCCCTTCCATCGAATGTTTCAGTACCCATCACAACGACCAAATGTGCAACAATCTTTACCTTCCAGCAGATATCAACTGGGCAAACTAACACAGTAAGGGAGCCATTTTGATAAAGAGCTAAGATTTGTTCCCAATCACTTTCAACCATACCATCATGAAGGAAGCCGACACCAGAGGAAACAACTTGCTGAAGTGCAGGCTCACGCAACTTGCCTGCAATTTCTGTAACTTCTTCCGCATTAGCTCCCTTGCCAAGGAAGTTCTCGCCCTCAATACTCTGGTAGTATGTCATTAGATCAATGGCTGTAAGTTGTGCCTGCCTTCTACTGGGGACGAAGATGATTGATGGTTTGCCCTCGGCATGTCTCATCACAGCGTTGTAACAAGGTTTACCCATTGCCATTAGCCTACTTGCAAAGTTACTCTGATCAAACGAATGGAAATAAATCTCCAGAGGGATAGGCCGTACCTTGGGTGAGAAGTTAAATAGACCTTTGGATGATACACCCATCCATTCTCCAACTTCACGTGCATTGGCAAGGGAGGCACTTAGACCAATCATACGCAATTGCTGTCCATCCTCCTTCTGTTGTTTCTGAGTACTGATGAAGCGCATACGAGAGATGATGACTTCCATCGTAGGTCCAACGTCTCCTCCTAGGAAGTGCATATCGTCAACAACAAACAAGGTCACCGCCTGAACAGCCTTTCGCTGCCTCCAACGACGACTAATGGCATCCCACTGTTTGGCAGTGCATACAATAATCTTGGCCTCGTTAATCAACTTGAGATCTGGTGCAGTTTCTCCACTTAATTGCACAACCTGACCGGGTCTTAATATGGATCCAAATCGTTTCTTCCAATCCAAATAAGTGTTGAGGGAGGTTTCTTCCTTGGGTGCAACATAAACACACTTGCCTTGCGGATCATTAACAAGCATCCGCATAATGGCAAATTCGGCACAGGCTGATTTGCCCGACCCTGAAGGAGCACAAATGAGACAATTCTTATCCGTCTTGAACAAGTGGTGGAATGTTTGTGTTTGAATTGGGTTAAACTCCGCAAAGTTGTAGAGTTTAATCAATGCACTCTCACCCAATACAGAAATGGGCAACGGTTGCAAGTCCAAGAGTTCAGTAGGGGGATAAAATTTGGCTGGCAAGATCATCTTGTTGAACATAATTGGCAATACAGTCTCAGAGTGCAGCCAACGATCACTAATCACTCGAATAAAGTATGTTGGAGGAAGAGGGTCCATGATATTGACAGTAAACACGACAGTGTGTTCGTCTTCGGCACCCGTATTCTTCAACAAGAACATTTCGTGATGTAGAATATTCTCCCCATCCACATCTTCTACTATGATGTGAAAGAGTTGGACATATCCATGAACCTTGATATCATACTCAAAGTCGGGTACCAGATTAAGCTCAACACGCAAAATAGATCGTGTAATTGGTTGAATGTGAGCAGACAATTCAAGTTTCGGGAACTGATGAACAAGTTTGTGAAGGGTACGCCCCATCTTGGGCACGCCAACTAGTTCTCCAAGATCAGAGGGAGTCAAGTCGGCATAACGAGCCCATTCAATATCACTCTTGCGCTCCAACTTACGAGCAACGATTTCAGGAACATTCTTGAACTGACGCAATGGTGATTGTGATCTCCAGATACGATAGGCGACCATATTGGCAAAGTTTAATGTCAACTTGGCAAGTCCAGACCATCCACGGCGTAATGAGATTTCAAAGATGGCTCTCATAATACGGGCAGCACTCTGTTGAATGAAAGCCATATCAGAGACTAAGGCAAATCCATCAAGCTTGAGGCGAGAAATATAAGCCTGGAGCAGAATGTTAATCTTTGCAGACGGCTCATTAGGACTCTCTTTAACAGGGATTGGGACTCGGGTAGACAACTTGGCTAGCTCCAACTTCTCTTCCTCACGGACTGTAATATGAGTAAACTCACCACTCATTGAGAATAAGCGAAGCAAATCAATGTCAGCCATATTTGGTCGTAGATGACGACTATATAGTGCCATGGAAGTGTGTGAAATGTAGTACTGACTAGCAATACGACCGAGTGGAGTAGTCTGAAGAGCGCCGCTTCGTCTGTCGTACCTTACCAAGTGACTACGCTCAAGCATACATGCGGCTGTATGTGCAAGGTCCATACGACGATGCTTGAGAGTGGGATCCTCCTTCGCAGCCTTATCGGAGATGCCATACAAGTTTGGATTCTTGAGCATCCTAACATAAAGGAAGGTGTAGCTCAACCAGTCCACAGCCTCTTGGAGAGTTTGAATAGTACCCAGCACGACCTCGGCATTCAAATGATCAGGCAACGTTTTGATCATTTGTGATTCCACTGGCAACTGTAGGTTGGTAAGGCTGAGATAATACTGCAGCTCGGAATGCGCAGTCATAATAATTCCCTCTCCTTCAGTGTCATACTGAGGTCTACCTGCCCTACCAAGCATTTGCAACACATCCAACGGACTTAACTCAGCCCATCGTCCCTTTGATGGATCATAAATCTGTGTACCCTTGATAATTACGGCATGTGCTGGTAGATTAACACCCCAAGCCAATGTGGCTGTGGTGCACAAGACACCAATATGTCCATCGGCGAATAAATCCTCAACTAATTCACGATCTGCCCTTGCCATACCAGCATGATGGATAGCAAAGCCATACGACAACACCTCCTTTAAATCGGCATTCTTGACAGTTGCCAACTCTTCTCTTAAGATTTCTTGTGTAGCACCTCCTTCACGAACAAATAATGATGTTTCATCCTTTTCCATGGCAATATCTCTCAATGCCTTGGCCGTCTTACCAGTTTCTGCACGAGAATGTACAAAAATTAACATTTGATTGCCATTCTTCCTTTGTCCGCATGCCTTTTCATAACAAATTTCATTCTGAAGACGGAATCGTTTAAAGGCGTTACGTTCGGTAATACCCACGTACTGCATCTGAAGAGGCACTGGTCGATAGGAGTGATCAAAGAAGAACATTCCCTTGTCGGGATTGACACGTAAGAAGGTGGCTACATCGGCATAATTCGGCAGCGTTGCCGATAGGCCTACGAGACGTACAGGCTCGGCAGTTGTCTCAACCTGACGAATTACCCTTGCCACAATACTTTCAAGGACTGGTCCACGATCATCATGCAATAGATGGATTTCATCAATAATAACAAGCTTGACAAGTTGAGTATATGCCCTCCCTTCTCCCTGACGTGTAACAATATCCCACTTCTCAGGTGTAGTAACAATCATTTGTGTTTCACTAATCTGCTGTCGAGTTAAACTAGAATCACCAGATAATTCACGAACAGTTACACCGTATGGACCTAAACGTTTGGAGAAATTCTTTACCACCTCTTGAACTAATGCCTTCATGGGTGCAACGTAGATAATCTTGAATGCTGATAGGTCAAAGTTACCAGCGTGCTTACTTTCCTTGCCCTCCTCATCACCGATCTCCATGGCATTATCATCATCGGCATTCTCATTACGATATTGTCCCAAGACATTTAGAATGCTCAACATTGCAACATTGGTCTTACCAGCTCCGGTGGGTGCACAAAGTAGTACATTCTCACTAGTTTTCAAGGCAACATTCGCCATCTTCGATTGGACACGATTTAACATCGTCATACCCTTGAATGCATCATGTGTCCAAGTTGGTAAATCATTAATGGGGATTAATTTCTCGTCGGGTGGTGCTACACTTCGTGCTGCCGGAACATGTACCTCTTCATATCCAGGTTTCATTGCACGCCATGATTGGGTTGGTAAGTCACATTTCTTATTCGTCATGGTATGTGACCCCTCACGAAATTCAAGTGAGGATAAGTCAAGTTCATGTGCCACATTACGTTTGGCCTCATCATCATCTGCAGCACCACCATTATCGGCACCACTGCCAACCTTGACGGAATCCAATGCCTCGGACATTTTATTCTGCCCTTCAATAACATCCCCACCTTCTTTCTTCTTACGTAACGTATCCTCACCAGTTCTCATACGTTCACCCTTCCAATCATCAGTAGTAGAACGTTCCTGTAATTCATCCAATGTACGTTTCCCTTCACCACTATCATCTTCCAATAGTGCCTTTTCAATACCATCACGTGTATTATCATCCGTAGCACGTTTTAAACTAACACATCCCCATATACGTGCTCGATTAGCTAATAATAATTTAATTAAATCAAATCGTTCAAATCCTAATAATACTAATAATTGATTTTCAACTTCACGGATTGATGAACCGGATGTAATATCTAATGTTGATAATACCGTATTGGCCACTTGTGTACACTCATTTGCGTCAGTAATTGTTGTTGATAATTTACGTTGGATGTAATGTGCATCAATTTCATGTACGGATAATATCCTTGCTGTTAATGATGATGCACTGCCCTTGGTCTTTTTGGAGGATTTAGTTTTGCCTTGTACCATGCGCTCTTCATCTCCATCCATATCATCTTTTTCATTATTATCGCCCATTTCATCATCAGACGAATCATCAACATCTACAACAACATCCTCTTCCACATCGGATCGATCATCATCTCCCCTTTCATCTTCTTCATCCTCGGAATCATCAAAAACAACTGCCACGCCCATTTCATCATCAACATTTTCTCTTCCATCTTCCCCATCTTCTTCGTCGTTATTAACACCATCATTACGATTAGTATAATCAGTATAATCATTCATAGATTTACCCAACCCTACCAATTTTGAATAAGTAACATCATTCAATCCACTCCCTGAACTACTACTACGACCCGTTAATAATTTACTAATATCATCCTTCTTCTCAGGATCTCGTAAATCATTTGATTTTAATATATTTAATACCTCCTCTAATGCTGAATGTAATATAGATGTGGATTGATTACCTAAATATTGTTTCTGTGAAATGATATTTAATAATTGTTCATATGCCGAACGGGATTGTGGATTGGTTGGTCGGTATTGTTGACTTGATGTACCACCTGAGGAATTGTTATTATTGTCAAGGATTGATCCACCCTCCATGAATATATCATGCTTAGTTCCCTTCCTACCTCCTGAAGTTGAATAATCATTAGTAGTAGAATTGTGTTCCTTATCCTTCTTCTTACGACGTTTGGCAGCACGTTCCATCATTTCAGTAACCTCCGCTGGACGGTCTGCTTTCTTTTTACCATCCTCATTCTCACCACCAGCTGTAGTTTGTGTAGCACCAACACGATCACCCATTCGACCCAATTGATCACTTGGCAGTACCTTCCATAAACTTTCAACCTCACCGGTTGGCTGTCCATCGCCTCCGCCATGTCCTCGGGCCGACCCTCCGTCGGATCGCATACGACCACGTGATCCACGGGATACTACCTTATTACTCATTTCAGAGTAGGCATATCGTTTTTGTAACTCCTCACGTTCTGCCATCTTATTGTGTGGTAAAAAAGGATAAGTGAGTGTTAGTGATGTGTGTATCTATTTATTTATTTTTGTGCCCAAGATGTGAGCGTTTTTTCAAATCTATTGCGCAACTGCTATACCATAGACGATATTGCATAACATTAGCCAACAAGGGCGTATTGATTAAGATATACAAAGCTATGTGGGTACGTCCTAGTCCCTAGTATTTGAGTTAAACTACTCATGCATATCACTTACTTTATTGTAATTGGGAGTCTTCGATAATTTTTATACTTACGATGGTGGTTGAGTTATCGTCAGAACAATAACAGTTATCCTCCGTTTATTAGCTTCTCATATATAGCATACTGAACCAGAGGCGTCGGTGGTTCATCCTATCCTAAAGATACCCCAAACACAAACACAAAGTAACCATACTAAGGCTGGTCAATCAAATATTTCCTAGTATTGTCTTTGTATTATGGGAAATGACGCGTCCTCACCGGAGGATGATTATCCAGATGAATATGCCAAATTTGATGGAATAGAAACACTAGGGTATAGAGTGTTAGGAGTACAACCCAATTCTCCTGCAGCACAAGCTGGACTTGTTAGTTTCTTAGATTTCTTAGTAGGCTGCAATGGAGAGATGTTAATGGGTAGTGGTGAGGGATTAGAAGAAGGAGATGAGTATAATGATATAGATTTCCCTTCATTGTTGAAGGATAATGTTGGAAAAGAGTTGGAGCTTTGTAAGTTACTTACTGTATCTCTACTTTGATGATACTGCTTATATGTTGAATCTCATGTACACCTCATTTCATACAACATGTTGCAACTTAATAGTGGTACACAATATAAAATCAAACTCACAACGACTTGTTAAAATTACACCAACCAATGATTGGGGTGGAGCTGGTCTGTTAGGAGTTACAATCAGATTAGATAATTATGGAGGAGCTGATGAAAGATTAATTCGAGTTTTGTCGGTAGAGCACAATTCACCGGCAGCTATTGCAGGATTAGTTCCGATGAAAGACTATTTGTTGGGCACTACATCTACAAGCTTTGATGCTGATGCAATACTGGCTGAAGTTTTAATGGTACACGCCGATCGAATTGTAGAGTTGTATGTATACAGTTCAGAAACTGATGTTGTACGAGTTGTGACATTAATGCCAACGTTGACATGGGGTGGAAGAGGGTTATTAGGAGCTGAAGTAGGCACTGGCTATTTGCATATGTTTCCAAAGGAGTGTAGAGGTACTGATGGTGCAAGTATTGAACGCAAAATTCGAATGGGAGTTCGACCAACACCACCAACAGAAGCATTAGCAAAGTCTAATATAAAGGACGAAGAAGGAGAAAACTCAGAGGATATGGTAAATCTTACCGAGTTGCAAGATACACTTAGTGGAAAACAAATGTGTTTTCAAGAAGAATTGGAGATGGAGCCTGAACCAGAAGAAATGAGTGAACAAACAAGTGGTCAGGAACCTAGTCAGTCTTCTGGAGAAACAAACAATATAAATGGACACGCTCCGCCTACACCAATAGATGAAGCTAACGCTTTATTTGACGGTCCTCCACCTTCAGATGTAGATCTTAGATGATGTGTGAAACTGAAACAACAACTATATGTATATATCAAGAGACAGATAAGACTAGTAAAGTATTATCAATTCTATACTTGTTTACTTGATACTTTTCACAACATCTTCCAAATCATACTTTTTGGCTTCCTTCTTTACATCCAAACCACACTTTTGTACTAGTTTCAATGCTTCCTTTGGAGTGCTGCATGCCAAAGCTTTTCTCAGCATCTTTTCCTTTTGCTGTTGCGACTCCTGTCCAAATCCAACCCATAACACATTAATCTCACCCCATTTCTCTCTTGGTAACCATCCTTCTAATTGCTCTCTCGTCTGTTCAGGAGTCTTGGAGTTGACCCATTTGAGAATATTGAAGATTCTATGCATATGTGTATCTACTCCAATGCCGCTGTTAGATCCAAAACATATACTTTCAATGATGTAAGCCATCTTAGGTCCTATCCCAGAGAGCTCCATCATCTCATTAGCAGTTGGAGGAATGTCACCATTATACTTTGTAATGATAATTTCTGATGCTGATTTGATATATTTTGTTTTGTTGTTATGGAAACCAACTTTTCCAATTAATCCATTCAATGTCTCGTGATCAGTGTTGTGAATATTTTCTACAGTTAGACCATGCTCTTGTAGCTTTCTCATAGTCTCACCTACTACGGCATCCTTTGTTTGACTACTAAGCATTAATGCAATCAATACTTGGAAGCGATATACCACAGGTCCTAAATGTCTTTGTGGCAACGCCTCCCCACCATCTGTATCCACCGGAGCCGATCGATCAGCTCTAAGTTCCTCTACTAGTTTGTAAATCTTTTCCCAATTATCGGGAGGTGCTAGAGATCCTGGTTCAATCTTCACTCGTTTGCGTGGCGACGAAGATTTCCTCTTTGCAGGAGACTTACGCTTTGTTGTTGGTGTTTTCAGAGCACTTCCCTTGAGTTCCGGGGTAACCGGAGGTGATTTCTTCTTCTCCTTCTTCTTTGCAGGTGTACTGAAATATTTAGACTTTTTGCCTGTAGATTTCTGTGTAGTTGGTACTTCAACATGATCCTCTAACCTTTGAATCAATGCTGCCTTCAAACCCGACACAGGAAGATTTCTATTCTTCAATTGATCTTTAAGTTCCGCTACAGTCATATCATTCCACTGATTAGTTGTAGAGTTTATTAGTGTTGAAGTATTTCTTGTCGGAGGCATTGCAAATCGACTATAAAATATTGATGATGATCTCGCTGCAGGTTGCAAACTGTTAATACCACCAACTACACTAAAATACACACTGCTGCTGACGCCGATGGAATAGGGAGAGAATGTTGCTGCTACTCTCAACATTGGAGTTGAGGAAATGAAGATATTAATTTTTTAGCTGTTTAGATACCCTGATTCGTGCCAACAAGTTACAAGGACTGACGCAAAAGGGATACCTCCCCACAAAAGATACGAGAAGTGAACAGAGGCCATCGAGCTCATTAAATTGTTATCATGCTCTAGCCTGCGCTAGCCAATAGTTATAGTTTAATAAGCCCACCCACCCACACCCCACCGCGGACGACAACACATCTAGTACAAGTCCTTGCTCGGACTAGATGTATGTCGTGGTGGAAAGGGAAATGGTTTCCTAGTAAAATTTCCATTCTACCAATACTGCCACAAATCTACTTACCAACTCACTCTAGGTATCCTACAAGGAAGTCCGAGAAACATCAGTGGTGCCAACCACTGCATAATGTTATGCTGACGAAGGACAACGATAGAGATCAACGCTTACATAGCTTCATAATTACACAGTAAGATGATTGTTTGCAATATGTCGGTGTTTGCTTATGTGGCTTTATTAGTCTCTGTTTTCAGTGTACAAGTACAATCCTTTCAAATTCATACAACAATGACCATAAGGAGTAGGATATCATTATCATCATCTGCTACTGATCAGACCGAGACAAATATAGACTCTATGGCTGACCAATTGAAAGATGATCTTGTTGCACTGGCTGCATCGACAAATCGAGGAGTAAGTATCAAATGCAAGATACCCCAACGTATCCTTTTTATTTCTATCATATCATATCACATTATGCTAACCAATCTTATAGTTCTCTGCTTCTAGAAGCGAACGGGACAAAGCAAAAACAATTATTGATAACCTATCAAAGTATTCTTCAACATCTGAACCAGCTGCTGCATACTACAAAGATGGAGAAGATAAGGATACCACTTCAACAATAGCGGGAAAGTGGACGTTGATATACACAGATGCACCAGATATCACGTCATTGGATAACAACGGTCCATTTGCTACAGCAAAACTTGGGAGAATTGGCCAAGAATGTAATCCTCCATCTATAAAGAATGTGATTGAATGGCAGCGCCCAGATTGGGCTGCAAATTTGCCATTTAGCGGAAGTGAATCGAGTAGAGTTTTGCAAAAGGTATGCTGTGAAGGAGTTGCAAACAGTGATAAGACAGTTGATTTAAGTATCGTTGGATTGGAAATAAATGGAAGAGGATCATCAGAAGAGATCAGCAGCAGCAGTGGGTTGATGAATTCAGTACTAAATGGCCCTTCTGCAAGAGGTCCAACACCAAGAACTGAATTATCAACCGCCTTCTCAATCTTCTCTCCAAGTCTCTTTAAGAACGAGGAACCTGACCGCCCAACAGTATCTGTTCCCACTGATCGATCAGATCCG
>Ga0214477_100087_pt1 | contig 58870 bp, 53 predicted proteins | sample M1_20Mar14CPVII9_FD_165058 | JGI IMG/M metagenome (GOLD analysis project Ga0214477, IMG submission 165058) | Marine eukaryotic communities from Monterey Bay, California, United States - M1_20Mar14CPVII9sort6BwellC16 | ecosystem: Environmental > Aquatic > Marine > Unclassified | place: USA...
GTTCGGTGTGATTGGTTCTACGGGTGTCATCGTCCCTCTTCTTATCTAGATGATCTAATAGTTCTTTCTGTAGATCGTATAGAAAAGCATTCACTTCATCTGATACAGGAAGATAGGTATTATCCTGTACGTTTCCAGACGTAGGGCGTAGGTTAGTACCCAACCCTTTGTTCTCTGAATCGGTGATTTTATTTGGATCTGGCGGTGGCGGCGGAAGGCCTTTATTCTTCCTCCTCTGTTCAACTTGGAAAGCCCTAGAGCGGACTTGATTTCCAAGGCGTTTCAGACCAACTAATACATCACGTTGGATTTCATCTATACTTGGTTCTGGTACAAATTTGAATGAGATTCCACTGGTCGTGCGCAACGCCTCTGTCTCTAACTCTCGACGTGATATCATCACGGAATGTTATTGAGATTCGGCTACGAATGCGAAACACTGCACTTCCATAGTTCACGCCCTAAGGGGTAGGGCTCTATCAACTCATCATATTGACATAAAAGTGATACTTAGGTTTAACATATCGTCGTCTAGCTAGTCGACCAAGTGGAGGGAAGTTAAAGACTTCCATCCGATGGTATCTTAACAAGACTCTAAACATCGAACGTTTCTTGCATTCTTTCATAGGACCTCATCTGTGCAATCTCTAGATTGGTTACCTCATCAAACCTCCTCAAAGGCCGACGGGGTAGTCCAGGGATGTTTGTGTCTAATAAAAGAACCGGCGTCTCGGGTGGAGGCGCCGATTCTGGCGTCCCCGGTGGAGTAAGGTATATCATCCAAATGAGTTGAAATGGTATCCTTCAAATCGCTACATCATTATTTAATTATTTCTGACGGATTAGTTGACGCGACAAATTGCTCATACTTTATAACCAATAGCAATAGGCTCATAAATGAGGTTCTCCCCATCTCTTCTTGGTATTCTTCTTCGTAGTTCCGTTAGTACTTACGCCGGTGCCTTTTCTGTAAGCAAAGCATCTGCAACTCATCTTTCCCCATCAACGACACAATTTTCTTTAACTAACATACGTGGAGGATCAACAACATCATCATTAAACATGGCAGCTGAACGTCCCTTCAATACATGGACATTTGATAAACATTGTGAGACTATGGATTGGTCTCCTACTCCAGAGGCATCACTTACTGCAATCTCTGCAGCTGATGCATCTACCGATGACGCAGATCTTATCATTATTGGCGTATTGGCTCCCGAGAAGGATGAGGACGCCGACGATGAAGAAGATAAGGAAATTGATCCTATTGTTTTCACAGGCAAGGCTAAAGAAATTGATGATAGTTTAGGTGGTGCATTAACCGAACTGGCTGCTGAAAACTCTAAGGTAAGTACATTGTGATAAGATATGCATATCTTGTGCATAGATTTTCTAATGTAGTGTATTATTGCAATTGGTACCTTCTTACACTGTAACATCTCTCTCTTCTTTCTAATCAATAGGCATTTCAGAATGGAGGTAGTGCCGGTTCAATGTCTCCTGTCATGCGTGTTGCAACTTCATCTGGATCGAAAAGATATGCACTATTGGGATTAGGTGCCTCTTCCAATAAAGATATTGAATCTACAACAATCATGAAGATTGGAAGTGCTGTAGCATCGGCATGTCATGATCAGAAGAAGGTATCATCATGTAATGTTGTTCTACCTTCCAAGATTGAAGGTGATGTTGCATTGAAGGACTTTTCTACTGCTTTTTACTCAAGTTTGTATGCCGACAAGTAAGTGTGGACCTGTGTTTATTGTGTACATGAGAGAAACAATATCATACAACTGTGCTAATTGTATTCTTCTACTCATTCAGCCGTTATCGTACCGGAAAGAAGGTTGAGATTAAAGCCGAAGATGTTAAGACTGTACAACTCTTGATGGAAGGTAGTGTTGGTGATTCATCAGCAATTGCCACTGGTCTTAACTTGGCTAATGGATGTTCACTGACCAAAGATATTGTTAATGCCCCACACAATGTACTCAACTCGGAAAGTTTAGCTGATACTGCCAAGCGTATTGCTAAGGAAAGTGGTGGTAGTATTACATGCGAAATTTTGGGCAAGAAGGAATGTGAAAAGAGAGGCATGGGTGCCTACTTGGGAGTTGCCAGGGGAAGTGAAACTGATCCACAATTCATCCATCTTACTTACAAGCCTAGTGGTGAAATCAAGAAAAAGGTTGGCATCGTAGGAAAGGGTTTGTTGTTTGATACTGGTGGTTATAACATCAAAACTGCAATGATGGAATTGATGAAGTTTGATTGTGGTGGTGCAGCGGCTGTCTTAGGAGCCGCCAGGGCTGTTGGTGATATAAAGCCTGAGGGTGTTGAGGCACACTTTTGTGTTGCGGCATGTGAGAATAGTAAGTTCAAGAATATGTTCACATGATGTGCTCTTTCATGTTGTCAAATACTCATATCATTTTATCATTAACATTTCTATCTATCTCTTATCTCTTTTACAGTGATCAATGCCAAGGCTATGGTACCTAGTGATATTCTTACTGCTAGTAACGGGAAGACAATTGAAGTCTTGAATACAGATGCCGAAGGAAGATTGACACTTGCCGATGCCTTAGTATTTGCTGATAAGGAGTGTGGATGTGAGAGCATTATTGAACTGTCAACTTTGACGGGTGCATGCATGATATCATTGGGAAAGAAAGTCTGTGGAGTTTGGTCTGATGATGATGAATTGGCAGCTGATCTTGCTGACATCTCAAAGCAAACCGGTGACAAATCATGGCGCATGCCAATGGAGAAAGAGTACAAGGAGGAGCTCAAGAGCAAGATTGCTGATATGACAAACTTGGGAGGTCGTTATGGAGGTGCCATCACTGCAGCCTTGTTCCTTACTGAGTTTGTGGATCCTAAGAAACCTTATGCTCACATTGATATTGCGGGTCCTGTCTGGGATGATAAAAGTGGAGCTACAGGCTTTGGAGCCAAGCTCGTCACTGAATGGGTGAGCAGGTCAGGCAAATAGAGTTTAGATAGATGAGAAAATCTGTAATGAACTAGAGAGATGAATCTAAAACTAAGGCAGCCTTACATTCTTTTAATATCCCTCACACTCAATCCTTATGTCTGTGCTAACTACCTTATAGTAGTGTGAACTGATTGAAGATGAGTTAGTTGGCCTGGATTGGGAGGCGAGGCAGGGCGAGCGAGGGGGGCGGGGGATACCATTGGTATCCTTTTACACTCTCATAATTTTTTTACAAACGACGCCTGCCTAACCTACGATACACAATCAAGGTTGGAATGGCGGCACATCTAGAGCCGCCTACTTCTCAACATCATACCTAATAGTGACATAGAGGTGATACTTCTTTAGGATTTATATATCGGAGTTTATTGGAAAGTTGAAATCAGAAGTCTATAATGAAGACTTCTTCACTCAACATCAAGTCAGCAATACAAACCTTTATTCTCTTATCATGTATAAAGTGGCTTCTTATACCTTCATATCGATCTACTGACTTTGATGTACATCGAAATTGGCTAGCTATTACACATCATTTACCAATATCAGAATGGTACTTTGATGATGTCAACTCAACAACAGTACACACACTTGATTATCCACCATTATTTGCCTTCTTTGAGAGTACATTAAGTAATAATTACATTACTTCATTATTGGAGATCAGTTGGTTGGATAGTAGATGTTTAGAGTTACTACCCGATGATGATAATGATCCATCTGATCAATGTGTAAAATTTCAAAGAGCTACCGTTATACTAAGTGATGTTATATTATTCACCGGAGCATACTTTGCTACACAATCCTTGTCAATGTTAGGCGAAGAGGGTTGTGGTAGAGCTTCTTCATACTTTACATTTCTACTCATTGTTACCAATCCTGGTTTGCTAATGTTAGACCATGTACACTTTCAATATAATGGTGCTTTGTTGGGATTGCTATTGATATCGATTGCATGTATGGTTCGAGGAGCATCAAATAGAGTGGAAAACAATATATTGATACAAACTGATCACAGATGGGAGCTACTTAGTGCTGGTTGTTTTGGATTACTGTTAGCAGCGAAGCATTTGTATTTAATCTTAGCACCGCTATACTTCTTCTTTTTATTGAGACGACATTGCTTCATTGCGGAGACAAAAGGAGGAGACTGCAAGGTATCGTTTTCAATAAAAAGACTATTAATACTTGCAATGGTAACACTGGTTTGTTTCTTGGGACCATTTGTACCGTTTGTAATGCAATCTGATCCTGCTGGACAAATGCAACAGATTATGAGTCGTCTATTTCCATTTGGGAGAGGGGTAAGTTGTCTCTTGTTCTCGTAATACTTTACTTCTCAAATCTCATCACTAATGCATGTTTGCTATATCTTAGTTGGTGCACGACTACTGGGCTGCAAACATTTGGGCACTGTACTTGTTTGCAAGTAGAATAGCAACATTTGTTTTGCGAAAGGTGCTAATACCCACCGATATCCGTGCTGTACTAGAAACCTGCATTCCTTTTCCAGAACCATCGCCATCAGTTGTAGCTGCTTTACTCTTGATTGGGATATATCCAGGAGGTATAAATATGGCTTGGAAGGTAGGTAAATGGTCACTAGAGAAGCCACTATGTAATGCTGGAAAGTTCTTCATTCATGCGGTTGTGTTCTGTGCCCTATCAGGCTTTATGTTAGGATATCATGTGCATGAGAAGGCAATAATGACGGCCATCATTCCATTGACTTTACTTGCGACCAATACTCGTCAGACTGCACGATTGTTTATCCGCACATGCTTATTTGGAATCTTTGGAATACTTCCACTATTATTTCGAGTAGAGGAATTGCCACTCAAAGTGATTCTATACATTACGTGGATGTCTGGTGCAATATATGGATTAGAACGGATACATTATGATCATGATGGTGGAAAGAGAAGCATCCTTACAATAGTGGACTACATATCATTTGTCATATTGGCTTGTCTGCTACTATTTATGGAAGTCATACATCCAATACTGTTTATGCCAAGTGGGAGATTAGAATTCTTACCATTAATGATGACCTCAGTCGTCTGTGCAGTTGGTTTGACATGGTGCTGGTCTGAATCCTTAAGTGCCATGTATTTTGGTGCAGTTAAAGTAGCTTGGAGATAATATGTTTTAAACGTATCCGTTCGTATCATACTTTTATTGCTCCATCTTTCCTTTTGCACTTCTGATTATTCTAGTCCACTTCTCCAACACTGGATCAATGTCATTAGTCATCAATGTACCACAACCACCCCAAACTAATCTATCTGGTATATCCTTCAACTCTTCTCCCACATATCGTACCTCCTTAAAGCCTGCAGTTTTATAATATCGTATCAATCGTTTATGTTGAAATTCTGCATCATCAATTGCAAGGAATTCAACCTGCTTACATCCACTTTCTTTCCCGTGTAATAAACATACGAATGCAATTAATAATCCTGGACCGAGGAAAGTACCACCGCCACTAAATGCTTCCTCTCGTGCTCGTGCTGAGTTTAATGCAGTTTTGAATATCTCCATTTTGTCTGCGTGTAGTATGGAACCAGTTGGTCTAATGAATCCCTCAATGTATCCTAATATATTATCTGGTTCATTTTTTGATATGGCAACACCGCGATATCCTCTTGTTACACCATTGGTAGTGAATTGCAAATCTACTCCATTGTTTAATGCGAATGTTGTAATCTCTTCAATGTCTGCAATTGATGAAGAAGAAAGTTGGGTTGTTGTTATTGTTTGCTTTGATATCGATGATAGCGGCAGGCTTGTAAATGCTGATGTCACCGATAGTAGTATGCATAGTATAGATAATAATAACACTAGCCGATTCATTATATTGATGCGCTGTACAATAGAAGAGAGATAATGACGGAGATAGTAGTACTGACGCGATTAATATGAGAGTACATATGATCAATTTTAGGGTGGCCTTTGACTGCGGTCAAATGCACACACCATCTAAATTAATAACTTCCATCCTCAGCTAATGGTAAGTACACCTAGAAGAACACAGGGGAGAAGTTGGTATTATAATAATTGTGGATTACTATGATGTAATCATACAAAACAGTAAATACCTATTTTAGTATCCAACCCAACTAAAAATTATTAACTTCTTTGCAACTCTTATCGATCTGTTTATTACTGGTATATTGCTTTAAATACAACTACGATGGCCGACGTACAACCCAAATTCAAGTTTAAGAAGCGTAGTAAGGCATCTATCAAAAAGAAACAGCTGCGTAATAGTAAAGTTGAAGAAGATAACACAACTAATGATAATGTTGTCAAAAAAGAAGGCAAGGCTGATGTAGAAAATATAAACACTACTGCTACAGCAATAAATGATAATAATAATGAGGAAGAAGAAGAACCATCAGCATTAACAGCTATAATGGCAGTAGAACGACGTCGTAAGTTATTAGGTAATCGTAATCGTGGCGTGGATACTGCCAACTTGGGTAAGAAATCAACGAAACAAACCGCAATAACAATCAACGATACATCCGCAACAGCAGATGATACAGCAACACAAAATAACAATAAAGATTTGGATGAAAGATTAAACAAATCATTCGCGGGTGGTAAATTAGCCGGATCAAATGATATGGGTGGTGATGATGAGGATGGTATATTGGCTAAGAAACATCGATTGGCAATGGAAAGTTATATTAAAGATAATTTAAATGAAACTAAAGATGATGATAAAGGAGACGAGAAAGAAAAGAGTAACAATACAACAACGACTGATGCTGAGAAACAAATGTATGCTGAATTATTAATACCTGAATCAGTAACAAATACTACTAGTGGAAATACACCTATCAAAGGTTCAGAAGGTGATGTAGGTGCCGGGGGTGCCATGATGGGAGGGACAGGTATAGCCGAGGTGGCATTACCAATTGATGAACGTATCAAGGCAATGAGAGAGACTGAACGGGTGGCTATGGAGTATGAAAGGGCACGAAAGGCGAGATATGGCGAAGGAGCTGATGGAGATAGAATGCCCGAGGTGAACGAGAAATCAACAGACACTACTGAGTCATTAGACTTGACTGCAATGGTACCAATGAACTTTGCTTCTGGACCGGGCAAGCGTAAACGACAAGATGAGGTTGGTTTAGTTGGTATTGAAGATCATTCATCATCTACCACTCAAACGAAACAGAAACCATCATTCATTGGACCTGGATATAATAACGCTGGATCATCTGCTATCCCAGCTTCGGCAGGGTTATCTGTCCAAAAATCAGATGTATCTACATTGGGAGCATCCTACAGTCATAACTTTCAATTACATACCAAGGAATGGATATCTCGTAAACGTGACGAGCGACAACTTGAAATTGATGAGGCAGAGGCACAACAAGCTATTGATGAGGGACAAACAACAAATGATGGTACTGATACACGTGTTGGGTTTGAAATGAGTCGAAAGATTGCAAGGGGAGAGGTCAATCTAACGGCTTCAGCTGCGGCAGCATCTAGAGCTCGTAATAAGAATGAATGGGATAATAAGGGAAGGCAACATCAATCTAGTGATGAACGCGCATTCCGACAATTCATGTCCAAGAGTCGTAATAGAAGGTAGTTTTATAACTTAGTTATGTACCTTATATAAATCATATGGTACTTGAACGGAAACAGGGGTTATTGGGAAATAAAATAGGGAGATTGAGCGAGATATGTATCCGGTATCCGTCGTGCGTGAGACATTCCTGGTTTTTTTTTTTGCAATGAGGTGGTCAATAAGCATCGTCGTCGTCTTCAATTAAATGCTACCACAACACTTTAAACATTGTCTCAACGACGACACTATCCACACATAATTTGAGTAATTGCATTGCAATAGACAGAATTAGCTTTTATTTAAACTATCGTCCTCCCCTCTATTATCAACAACAACATGACCTTCTCGTCATCATCCTACACCAGAGTAAGCACCGTCGCCGCCTTCCTTGCTTTATCTAATACTAATGTATCGGCATTTGCACCTAATGCAATGAACCAGCCCACCACAAGGCGTATTGGTGACATATCTACTCCCATCGTCGGCACAACACCAAAGAGATTTACTCTGCCTCCGCTATCTGTTTTATCGGAAGAACAAGCCGCACATACCGCAGAAAGATTAAGTGGTATGTCTCGAGGAGAGATACAACACATATTTGAGGACGTTGATCAAGATGGTAGTGGGAGTATTGATCTAGCTGAGTTAGATCTATTGGCCAAGTACTTCCCTGGGTAAGTTGAGAGATGTGCATAAGATGTGCATAAGATATGCACATATTATGGAATGATATGTTATGCCATATTATGATAATGATATGTGTCATCCACATGATATTATGAATCTCTATGATATACCCACATGCCCACATGTGTATGTATCTTCATCTTTGTTGCAACTATATCTTATCACACTATCTCCCCCCACTTCTTTTCATATTGTAGTGAATCTTTTACACCTGAAATGAGAAAGAAACTAATGAAAGAGATTGATACAGATGGTAGTGGTGACATTGATGCTGAAGAGTTCTATCAGTGGATGGTTGTTAATGCCAAGAGTGATGGTATGGGCAATGAAGAGGGTGGAAAACATATCAAACTACGAGAAGAACGATTAGAGGTAGGAAAAGAAGGAATGCCACAACATTTGATGGATTTGTTAGAAGAGTTGGGTGTAGGAGCTGTAGTGCAGAAAGTAACTCATCCCCTCCACTCTGCCTTTGGACGTACACTCTATGATCACTTCGTATCATGTTATTTGATCAGTAAGGAATGGGGAAACCCCGACTTCGTTGCAGTGGCAAATCTTTTCCATGCTCTATACCAAAGAGGAGATGGAATGCAGGCGGTATCATTTAAAGAGTACAGACCTATACTACAAGAAAAGCTCGGTGAAGATGTCGAGCAGTTGATTTATCTCTTCCCCAGTAGTCATAAGAGTGCTCTCCTTGCTGATGGATTGTTAATGGCACCACTTGGAGAAGATATTGAGGTACCTAATGTGCTCGAGGGCGGTATGGTTACTATCCCCAAAGAGTTAAGAGGATACTTGGTTGATATGGAAGTCATTAACTCACATGATCAACACGTATTGGAGAACTCAGATCCAGTACACAACTTGTGGTCATTCTACCAGCATGTCACTGTATTGCCTATCATGAGTGAAGGAGCAAAGGAGAGTATTGTGGAGTATCAAAAGAGATCACAGGGAGCCACAGTTGCTGATGTCTTGGCTTGGCATGAAGGTAGATTCAAGGATGCAGATCAGGAGATTCCCGAGCTTTGGAAACATCATCTTGATCTTTTCAGAGCCCCTGCAGGAAAGTTCGTTTGTGCTGAGCAAAACCTGAACAAGCTAGCTGACAAAGACGGTGATGGAAATGTCGACTGGGAAGAATGGACATCAGTAAATCTTGAGGAATGTGATATCTTTGCTTAAAGAGTGTTGAACAATGAACAAATGAACAAATCGGTACATAACAAACATGTAGAAAAAGAGGCAGGTCAAGATATAATTAACTTAAGATAAAATGTTATCTAGCATTCACAATTATATCTCTTTCGAACTGCATCCTCCTTCCTTTGTCTCGCCTCTGCTAAAACTAAGTTTCGTCGTACCTCTAGAAGATCTGGATGAAATAATCTAAAAAGTAACACGACTCTTGTCTCATCAGTATCATTCTTAACTTCGTGCTCAAATGAATCATCAAACATTAACACCTTGCCTGCGTTCCAAGTATGCCACTTATCTTTCACACGTATTTGACAGTTCGAAGAGTCGGGTACGACGAGGCCCAGATGTGCTGTTATCCTTAAGTTGGTGGGGCCACAATGAGATTTGATATGAGTGTGCGGTGCCAGTCTACTGAATATAACTTCACCACCACCCTTTTCAGCTAATGATATAGCATCTGGAACATGATCTCTCAGCAGTTGTTTGGTAAAGGGGGCATCACTGTCGTCTCCTTTTGAACCCGTGCCAAATAGGACATATTCTTTCCATGAGAATTGTCCAGTACCAGCAACAACAGAATGATCATCATGACCAGATCCACGTGCACCACTACCAACATTTGAAAAGTTTAAAGGATTGATAATCAACTGATTGTATTCATTTAATATGCGAATCCAGTTCGCTTCAAGAACTCGGCACCAAGATGGATGTTGTTCAGATGGCGTGTATGGTATACTAGTGAGATTGCTAGCCATATATCCGACTCTTTGCATAGGATCAGTCAAGCCGCATGATTTTGTTGAGATTGCCATATTGGCAACGTGCCTTGCAATCACTCTATGTTCGGGTACTTCCTCATAACTCAACATGAGCTCCATCCATGCATCATTTAAGATTGCCTTTATATCTTTCTTGGATGATTGTTTTGAGTTTGTAAGAAAGATTGTCATGGTAATTGATATACACTGAACTAATCTTTGTCTGGCACTATCTATTTGTTGACCATCTAATTCACAGTAGGCACAAAACAGTAATCTCTTTGCCAATATAAGACTACGATAATAATGTTCAATATCATCCTTCTTGTATTCATTTGTTCCTGAACTCTTGCTGATGTATGGCCATGCTTTGTTATATGGCATTAAAGATTGTTGAAATCCTGGAAGATGCACGTTTCATCGTTTATGAAGATAAAAGAGAAATGGTTGTAACGTTTGTTAGTACATCTAATTCATGCAGAGGCCAATCACATAAAGGAACTTTCCTGACATTGCAGTTAGATAATCTTGTTCACTCCACAACCTGGCACTACGCTGCCATATCTCATTACTTCTTACTAATGTCTCGTTTGTGATACCATTTTCATTGTCTGCTTCCCACCAACACCAAACATAAGGTACATGTTCCTCTTTGTTATTCTTCTTTAACTTTCGATAAGTTTTGTTCCATCTAATTAATTCCTTCAATGGTAACATGGCTCTTGATAATTCTTTACAACCCCTCTTATGACCAGCTTTCCAATGTGATTTCTGACACTGAACATTATGATAGGCTACACAACTGCAATCGGTACATATTAATAACTTGGCCTCTGTTTTGCAATGTCCACAAAAGGAGCAGTGTGACCAATCCGAAAAGAGAGAAAGTTCAACCATATTAATATATGTTGTAGATGTATATTAAATATGATATCTGTCAATTATTAGATGTACCTACGATTACCAACAGATGTAAATAGTAGCCTGCTCATACATACAATATTAATGATAGCCTAGCCTAGAATCAGTTGTAGTAAGTTGCAATATCCTAGGTATCAAGTTGTATAATATCTTTCAATTTATCAAGATGTACGATTACCAATAGATATAACAAGTGATTGATATTGATGTTCAGGTCTCGCAACTCGCAATCACATATTATGTACATAGGGGCATCTCATCTTCAACTCAGATCAGCTTTTGTGTGAGGATACCGAGTACGATACCGAGAGGCATTTCTACTCTCATATTTACTTTTTATTTATTGGCCTATGTCCTATCTGACATAATAGATAATATATCGTTTCTATTGTTATATATATTCAAACCATACTACTATTATGATGCTAAACGCTGTTAAAAAGTCTACTACCTCGTCTACTGTCCGCTGGAGCAAATTATCCAGCGGTGTTGCAACAACTCGATCAATCTTGTCATCGTCATCATCAAAACAAGTCGGAAAGGTTCATTATCGTTCCATCTACTCAGCAGCCAATCAATCTATTGGCAAAGGGTATACCAACCACCAGCTAGTCCGTATGACACCCTCCATTATCAGTATGGACAACTACTATGATGCTACAGGTATCGCCGCCTCAGCAATCGCCGGTGGAGGAGCTGGCCGATTTCCCATCGGTAATCCATCAACTATGGCCTTCCTTGGTATTCGTTCCAAGAGTAGCGGTGCTGCTTTTCGTCATTCGATTGAGAATGATGCTGACGACGTATCATATGATACTACTGCTACTGCCAATGGCGGTGGTGTTGGAAGGAGCCATCACGAAGCCTGGATGGTGAACTTGGATCGTGGTGATAATGAGTGGTTAAATCATCCTCGTAGTTCAGATTGGTTTACTGGATTAGAACCTAGTATTTGTCCTGGTGAGTTGTTCATTGTACATATGTTTATCTGCGTTGTGATATTCTATGTTGTATATGTTGCGCTTAATGATATGCACTATTTTGCTTACTCACACATGTCGTATATGCATTCATATACAAATAGGCGTTGATGAGAAGGGTACTCTTCGTTCATTGCCTCTTCCGAACTTGTCAAATGTGACACGTCAAGGTGCCAAAGATTACTTTGACAACTCATGGACATTATTTGAAATGTTATTCGCCGGATTGAAGGGTGATGAGCCCTTCTACCGTCCACCTGTCCATGGATTGCGTCATCCACAAATCTTTTACTATGGTCATACACCTTGTTTATACATTAATAAGCTTCGTGTTGCTGGTGTGTTAGCTGATCCTGTCAATCCATACTTTGAAAGTATCTTTGAAGTTGGTGTGGATGAAATGTTGTGGGATGATATGGTGAGTGATGATATAGCATATCTTCTTTTTTCAACGAGTCCGATATGCTTTATTTGCATTGATCTCATTGCCATTTCTTCTTTAATGTAGCACAAAAACGACATGGTCTGGCCAACAGTTAGTGAGGTATATGAATACCGAAAGGATGTGTATGATACAGTTGTTAATGTTATCATGAATCATCCCAGTTTAGACAGTGAAGATGGCAAAGGTATTGTAGTGAATCAAGAGCATCCCATGTGGTCATTATTCATGGGGTTTGAGCATGAGCGTATCCATCTTGAAACGAGTTCAGTGTTGTTCCGTGAAACGCCAATCGAGTTGGTACAACGCCCAAAGAGTTGGCCGGGATTGCATCCTAGTGTTTATGAGAGCACATCAAAGGCTTCAAAGCCAGTTGAAGGTGAAGATTATCCATCAAATGAAATGCTCCCCGTGAATGGTGGAGAAGTTCAATTGGGTAAGCCTATTGATTTCCCCTCATATGGATGGGATAATGAGTACGGAACACGTACAGTTTCAGTCCCGAATTTTCAAGCATCTAAATATATGATTACAAACGGAGAATACTATCAATTCGTTGTTGAGGGAGGATATCGCAATGAGGATTATTGGTGTGAAGACGGCTGGGCTTGGAGAAAGCATAGGAATATGAAGTGGCCATTCTTTTGGACACCAGTTGGGCCTCAAGGGTCACACGAGTATGGACTACGAACAATCTTTGAGGAGATTCCAATGCAATGGAGCTTCCCAGTTGACGTTACGTATTATGAGAGTAAAGCATTTTGCAAGTGGAAGGTGAGTATAACATATGAATGTGTTTGGAACAGCATGTGCATACCATTTCTAACTTCTTGTCTTGTATTTATCCTACCTTATCTCAGACTGAAAAGGATGGATCACCTACTTCAAATCCCTACCGAGTCTTAACAGAAGCAGAACATCAAGTCATTCGTCACAAACAGCACAATCTAGAATCAGCTCGAGCTTCGGTATCCGCCGACAAAGTAATGGTTACATCTGGTGAAGAGTTTGTCAAAGGGCCATCAGCTGCCAACTTAAATATGGCATATTCATCTCACAATCCAGTCGATGCATTCCCACCATCTCATACTGGCCACCATGACGTTATTGGAAACGCTTGGGAGTGGACGGAGGATCATTTTAACCCATTGAAAGCATTTGAGGTACATCATGTTTATGATGACTTCTCTACACCTTGTTTCGATGGCAAACATTCAATGATTGTTGGTGGAAGTTTCATGTCTACCGGTGACGAGGCATCTGTCTTTGCTCGTTTCCACTTCCGACCTCACTTTCTTCAACACTCTGGCTTTAGATTGGTGGCATCAAATGAAGATGCACCTGCTACACACCTTTTCCCTGGCTCGTTTTCTGGACAGGCTGCCGCAGCTAGAGAGGAGACGATTGAAGAGGATGTGACAGATACCGTTGACAATGGCTATGAATCGGAAAGCTTATTAAATATGTATCTTGGATTACACTTTCCTCTATCAGGATCGACAGAGAATGCGAATCCAATTTTGAATCATGACAACTCTCCAGTTCATGGACTGAGATTTCCTCAACGTGTTGCCGAGTTACTTTGCTCTCTGAATCCTGTTCGAACAAATAACCGTGCATTGGATGTCGGCTGGAAAGTACGCGTTTGTATTGTTTCATTATGTGAATTCAAGTTTACAATGAACTAACCTGAGTTATTATCATTTCTCTTTCGTTTTTGTAAATATGTGATAACGCGCATCTTCCAGTTCTGTAGGCGGTTCTTCGTTTGAGTTGGCAAAGACATTTGATCATGTCGAGGCCTTTGATTTCAGTCAAAGCTTCATCACAGCAGCTCAACAAATCCAATCAAGAGAAGAGCTAAAGATGAAAATCCCAGTAGAAGGTGATATATCTGAAGAAGTCTCTGTTGTTCAAGAGCCTGGAATTGATGCTGATGTTATGTCAAAGGTAACATTCTGGCAAGGTGATGCTTGTGCTTTAAGCGAGTATGCAGCAAACAAGGAGGGATTTACATTTGATGGGGTTGTAATGGCTAACTTGTTGTGTAGATTACCAAACCCGCAAGCCTGTCTTTCTGCTTTGCCACAGATTGTAAACAAAGGAGGAGTTGTGGTGATTGTCACTCCATTTACTTGGCTTGAAGAGTATACTCCAAAGCACTTATGGCTAGGAGGCATGAATGACCCAGTTTCAGGGCAGCCAATGTACTCCAAGGACAAGCTAAAGGAGATTATGGAAGCAAACGGTTTCGAGAAGATTCATGAAGAGCAGATGCCATTGGTAATTCGAGAACACCAGCGAAAGTATCAATACATCATTAGCGAGGCAACCGGGTGGAGAAAGAAATAATTATTCCATTGTATACCATGTATTATATGCCGTCGGCGTTTTTATAGTTTGCTATTGTATGATGTATGGGAAGATGATTAAATATGTAAGCATAAACATATGTTTTTTCCCATTGTCATGGTGTATATCCACTTATCCCTTTTCCCTCTTGATATTGTTTTAGGTATAATAGAATGTATAAAATGATGAGAAGATGGATACAGCTTTTTTCAGCGGGAGTGCTTTTCAACACACAAAAAAATCACATGACATGAACATAAGATGTGTTTGACAGATAGAAACACTCGACAATAGAACAGAGAGATATAAACACTCGGCAAGATGGCACTGAGATGGTATTTGATCATAGACACCAATTGATCATAATTGTGGCTAGAACGTGAATAGGCATTCATTAGACATAAAGTATGTCACTGAGGCATAAGAAACAGATCATTAAGGATCGTAGTGGTGATGGTGGTCTCACGATTCATTATATGAATCGTAATGAGTTTGAGGCCTGCTACCAACAATCGGCACTTGATCGCACACAAACATGTGCTCAAGAAACAACCATCAAGGAACAGAAGGAGTTGATTGCCGCTCTACAGAAATCACTAGAGGACAAAACAAGAGAGTTGAAGATATCACAATCCAGCAGTCGAGAGGCAAACGACCACCGCACCCTACTAGTTGCACAGCATACCCAATTGGAGAAAGATAGGGATGAATTAAAGCGAGACATTACCGCCCTAGAAGACAGCCACAAGAGTGAAGTGGAAGCATTACAACAAGAAGCCAAAGCAGCGGAGAAGAAGGCTACAGATGAGCTTGAAGAGTCGAGGGCCTCCAACACTCAGATGAAGACTAATCTTGAACAACAGATATATGACCTTAAACAGCAAAAGAAAAAGCTTAACGAGCAAGCACAAACATTACAAGAAGGGGCACAGGCAGCAAGCGAGAGTATGAAGTCTCTTGAGCAATCACATCAGATCCTTGAGGAATCAAATAAGAAGATTCAACAATCACATACGACTCTTGGACAATACATTCAAGGGCAGAACGCTGAAATCCAAGCCAAGACAAATGCTCTAGCCAAGTCGAAGATGTCACATGTACAGCTATCAAGAGAGCACAAAAAGCTTCAAGATTCTCTAGAATCTGCCACAGACATGATTGATACACGCACATCAAGGATAACACAATTAGAGAAACAGTATATTGAACGAGGAGAGGCATTGATTGCAGCCACAGAAAAGATTCGTTCTTTGTGCTGCTGTTCCAAAGAGCAACAGGAATCATCTACAGCAAAGTATAGCAAGCTTGAGAGTAAATACAAGCTTCTAGAGAATGATAACAAGGTAAAGAATGATGAAGTTCAGTCTTTGAAAAAAGAAGTATGCGAATTCAAGACAAGGATTGACCTCAAGATGAAAGTCCTACTAGAAAAGCATCAGTCTATATCCCAACAATATGAGAATCAACTTTCGGAGTCGAATAATTCAGTTACCACTCTTCAGAAGGAGAAACAAACTAAGGAGTTGGTAAGTATTGTCTTCTAGTTGAGACTATGTATCTTCTTCTTAATCTTACCCACATTTGTCTGATGTACCATCAGGAAGTCGAGAGGATGAAAGCTCAGGTCAAAGAGTTGGCCGAAGATAATCAGTCTCAAGTTAAAATCAATACTAGTCTACAATGTCAACTTAATGTAGCATCAGATTGTAAGAATGCAATGCAAGAGAGGATTAACTTGCTTGAGAAGAACTTACAAAAGGCAACAAGGTCATCCAACAATGATAAATTATCAAAGACTACTAGTGGAGATGATATCGTCGATGTCAAGTCTTCAGAGGGCAAAGGAAGTGTAGATGCCAAGACAAAAGCTTCTAAAGTAGAGCCAACTACTGCCGCAACACTTGATGAAGTACCCCAGAATAAGAAGGAAGACCAGAAGACATCACTCAAATCTGCTCAGGCCAACACGCTACCAAGGTCACCCTTGTCTAATGTTGGTAATCGTCAAAGTGCCAACAGTAGCAACGGTACCACTGCTAAACAGAAGAAGGCTATAGATCTGAAGTCTCAAGCTTCTACTGCTATCAGCTCAAATAAAAATTGTGTCGTTCAGCAGCAACTACCACCAGATGAGAATAGCACAGTAACATGTCCGGCAACATCTGAGCTGTGCAGTGATCACTTTGATACCAACTCAGAGCGGAAGCAAGATCAGAATCAGACGTCTGATTCAACTTTAGATAAGCAGGTGCCTTGCTCTTCTTCTTGCAACTTGAATCAAGGATCGGGAGGCGAGTCCAAGATTATTCATCCTCGTCGTCGGAAAAGACAATCCCTTGAGGAGTATGTTCAAAGTCTTGGGACAAATAACCATCAAGCGAAGACCAAGAAAGAAAGTGCAAAGTCCGATAACAACAGAGAGCAAGAAAAAGGCAAGGGTAATGATGATAAGGAGGAGCTAGTCAAAGAACAAAGGGGTAAGATGGAGCCTAATAATCCTGGTAAAAGCCTAGATGCAGACCTAAACAACAAAACGACTACCACCAAGAAGACTGAGGACATACCAGAGCTCGACGTTCAAGGGAAACGAAAGAGGAAGAGTGTTGAGCTTTACATACCTGAACGCATCCGTCCAAAGAAGAAGAAGAAGCCTGTCGAATCTACTATTGACAGTACTGGAAACAAAGAGAATATTGACGACGAAGGCGTAGAGGTCGGTGATGTGGGATATGCCTTCAAGAAATGGTTTAGTGCGCCCTATGCGGTTGGTATGAGGGAGAGGTTGTTGAGTTGGTTGAGATCAATGGTACGATTTATCGAAGGTGTCGGTATGCAGACGGAGACGTGGAAGATTACACGTTAGAATATATGACAAAGTACTGCAAACCAAGATCGTGGACGTGGCACAATAAAAGATAAACAATATAATAAATATCTAAAGCTTGTGTTAGAAGTTGTCTATAAAGGGCAACTGCCCCTAGTATGTCTATGTTTATTAGCGACTGTTTCATGTACCTTTTTGATCACACCAAATGTGTAGCTTGAAAATCACCGTCCACTGATGACTCTGATTCTTGTGTTTCCATCGTGTCATCTAGCTCCTCTGTCTCATCGTCTTCATACCACCGCTCCTTCTTCCAGTCGATAAGTTTCTCAGTTTGCAGTACATTTGGTATAAGAAGTGTCGCTGGTATTGCAACGACGATAGGTATTATGATCTGGAAAAGAACAAGCAGCGAAGGGAGCCTGTCAAAGTTGCAGTCATCTCCTATCGTGACTAGGCCGCTCCATTTTATTAATCCACTTCCTAAGAGGTTGGAAAAGAGATAACAAAACGTCCCTATCCCCACTGAATAGGCTAAAGAGTAGAAAGATATGAGAAGTACTCACCAAAATGGTCACTCCATAGACAAATAAAGTATGAAGCCACTTACCAAACACAGCACTCTCCATTTCAGGAGGAGATATGGCCGATAGAGCTGACATTGGTATAGCATGTAGTATATTTGTAAGATTCTCAAACACTGCGTTGCCAAAGAGAAAGAAGACCTTGTCTGGCACACCCACAGCCACATTCCAGCGCTTGATGATAATCAAGTCTACTATTGTCGCCATTGATCCAACAATCATTGAAAAAATGAGTGCAGGTCTATACTTCCAGCCACTCATAAACATCTGGTATAACATCACTGCGACTAGATGTACAATACTCCCCACTATTCCTGTAATAGTGATGTAGAATGTGTAAGAAAATTGAGGCCCGTCAGGCAGACATTGACTGTTGGCTGTATAGAAATAACTCAATCCTGAGGTCATCTTAGGACGACAAAGTACGAGCAACATTAAACCAACTGTGATCTTAAAGAACCTTCGAGGGAAAACTAGATAGGTTTGAACTGCTAGACCTATCAAAACTATACAAGAGAATGACAATCCGATACCCAGATCTGAATATGTAGAAACAGCGGACATTACCGGAGCTGCTAAACCTGATATCCCTATACAAATGAATGGTATCTATGAAGAAGACAGGGATAGTACCATGAGAGAGTTGTATAACATATGTGCATAGCATACTGTAAAGCAAATACACTCACCTTTTTCTTTTTATATAAACCTTTGTCAAACATAAGACCCTTGCAAATCACATTTTTCAAACCCTTTTCATCAACAGTTCGTTTCTTTTCTGGTATCCATCCCATTAATGTTGGGTAAAATGGCATTATGAGTAGACCAAGCGCTATCCAGAATAGTATATGAAAATGCCCAACGTCTGATAGTGGTCCTACATAACTTTGAGTTATGATCTGGCCCACTAACGACCACATGAACTTGAAGCTTATTATACTTGAACCCGATTCGGGATGCTTTGACATGATCTCACTGTATTTCCCCTCGCCAAGTATATCTAATGTAGCGCCTTCCAAGTTCATACAAAAGAAACACATAACTATAAAGTCCGCTAACCGTCGTACTGAGTCTGGTCCTTGCTCTAAGGCTGCATCGGTTGATCCTGCACCAAACAGGAAGAGTAGTGTAGAACAACCAAAGAGACCGATGAATATTGATGAGAGTGCCAAGTATCGTTTGTTGTATCCTTTTATAATGAGTAGGTCTGATGTGACACCAATGAATGGTTTTAATGCAAAGGGAGTAATGATCATTGTCATGTATAGTTGTTGTCTTGCTGCATCTATTCCAAGACTCTTAAATAACGGTAACCCCACACTCCATATCAATGTCATGATACCACCGTACTGTGTAAAGTTATCTATTGCAAGCCATGATAGAAACTTTGGTGTAAATATCGAAGATAATTTGGCAAGATAACTTTGTGTAGATGTTATTGGATGTTTCCAAGACGGTACATGTGAAGAAGAACAATCTATTAATGCTGTATCATGAAGATCTGAAGGTGTTCTATTGTTGTTATCATGTTGAAAGTCAGTTAGTGATACTGATATACAGTCATTATTTGAGAATGATGTGTTACTTCTATATGTGTCACTTAATAGTGGAGAAGGATCTACTATTATATCATCGCCAGTATGCATAATGTTGTGTTGTTATGTTTATTGTTTTATTGCAGTTGCAACAATGAAAGATGGTGTATGTGATGGAATTGTAATATTATATATTATTCTTGGTTGTGTAGGTACAAAAGTAAAGATGGTGCGTATTAGTATTGTAGGTTAGTATTGTTCTGGTTGTATTGTTCTGATCACAGTTGCAATAAGTATGTTGGTGTATGTGATGGTATTTATGAGACCACTACTCGCGCCATAAACTATTACAATATATCTAGTTCTTCTCTTATTGATTATTATGTGAATAGGTTAATTATTTATGAGCATTCATACGGGGCCGCCTAACGCCTACCGTCGATTATTTTGATCGTCCATTACATAGGTGAGTTCTGCACTCCGCATAGTTTTATGTGAATCTAATCGACCTTTGCAAGAGAGCGTTAGCTCGCTAAAATGAACTTAGCTCGTCAATCATGCCGCTGGCTCCTAGAGCTAACCTCTCTACGGCGCTTTAACCTATGATGCTGCTGCATGGTATTGTCTTCTTCTTCATATCCTTACTGTTAAAGAGTGCGTTATCATTTGTTGCAATTCGTCAATATGATAGTAGGATACCACATTCAATTACAATAAAATTATGCAATACATCACATCGACATCAATATATATCACATCGATATACATTATATCAACATAAATGCACTTGGTCGCCGCAGGATCTTACAACTGATAATGGTGGCTACCCAACAATACCGGAAGATGATTATATCAAGAAGTATCAACAAAATTCAGAGTTTTGGCCAGTTGAATTCTTTGTAGTAGCATATCGGAGAATACAAAATAAAGAAACAAAACAATATGAAACTCAAATTCTCGTACGTAGATCTGCTAACGGGACATCGAAATACGGATTAGGTAGTGGCGTACCCGTTACTAGATGGGTGTTATCACACGCAAATGTCCCCAAAGGATACGAGTTATCGGAACCGCTTACAACATTCGATGCTTGTTGGTATCCTGAATATCCAAAGAATAGAGAGGAAGAATCTTGGAAGTATAAGAAGATTGATATGAAAGAAGATGCATTTACTGACAATGTATTTGAAGATGATGAGCTAAAGACATATGCAACAAAAGTTCGGGATGCGCTGAGATCTGAAATGATACAACAACAAAATGTCAAGTCGAGCTCTTGGGAGTTGAGCACAGCTTCTATCGTGAAGAAGAATCTTGACAATTCAAATAGTGTAGCGGCTATACAAGGATCATTTCGAATGGCTGGTCTCTTTGAGAAGAAAGATGAAGGATCCGATGACGAACGATATGTTAGCTTTGATGATGCCCCGGCTCCTTCTCAACTTGCCAAGTCAATGAGAATATACACTATGTTTCCCCAAATGCCTGATCCAATGCCATTACCTACGACATCAGCCAAAGATCTACAACATGAAATTGCAACTCGTAGAGATCGAATGACAGAGAATGGCCGAAACCCACACAAGGATAAATACGGCCGAAAGTACACTCATATATCTACATCTAACGTGAGCAACACTATACATGGGATATATCTTTCAGTAGATACTACAAACCTGAATGATTTGGATGATATATACGGACTGGACCTGTTTGGTACTACAAAAGTAAGTCGAGAGTGGGTATCCTTGAAAGATCTGAAGGTCTTAAACAAAGATGGGACAACTATTGGTAATGATGATACAAAGTCAACATTCATTTCAGGCTTTATTGTAAGACAGCTTGTGAAAGAAGGAGTTATACCAAGATAGCAGGATGATCTATACTTATCCCTGTACATAGTAAAGTACAACAGAAGTATCATAAGTAGGGATACTATGAGAGTAGCCTTCATCTATCTCAATCTTTCATAGACTTCATAGGTATAGAATATCTTTCATAGACTCAAGTACTATATACTATCCATATACTAGAACAAGAGTTACCATCCCGCATGATTCACAACAAGAGTAAGAAGAAGGTCGTGCTCGCTAGAAATTCTATTAGCACTTTGATAGGACCGCTGTTTTCTACAAAAACGCAAAATGCGTTCAAGAATTTATTACAAAAGCCCACATCACTTCACGTCAAAGTCCATACCAAAACAAACTTATATATATATATATATCAATATGCTCTTCAAATCAATTGCTATCGCCTCCGCTCTATCCCTGGTCTCCGCCACAAAGGAGGAGGGTACTAATAAGCTCACAAAAATTGCACTACAAAAGAGAAGCAATCATGAAATTGTTGCAACACATCTAAAGGCAGAGAATGATGCCCTCAAACTTGCCATGGAAAAGAACTTTTCATCTGATGTTATGAAAGTTACAAAGAAGGTAGTTGCATTACGTGGATCTCAATTTGCTGATCAAGTGGAAGCAGTGGCAGAGGGTGCTGCTGAGAATACTGTCATCAAGGATTATTCTAATGCACAATATTATGGTACCATGAAAATCGGTACACCTCCACAAGAATTCACTGTTATCTTTGATACTGGATCATCAAATCTTTGGGTACCTAAGGTTGGTTGTCAGAATTGTGGATACTGGTTCATCAATGGTGGAAAATCCAAGTATGATGAAGCTAAGAGTTCTACTTTTGTAAAGGATGGAAGTGATTTCCATATTCAGTATGGTTCTGGAGATGTCAAAGGATTCTTCTCTGTAGATCAGGTAACTTTAGCAGATGATATTGTAGTTCAAAATCAAAAGTTTGCAGAAGTATCAGATGCCGGTGGATTGGGAGTTGGATATGTTATGGGTCAATTTGATGGCATACTTGGACTCGGGTTTGAAGGATTGGCATTAGGTGGCGCCACTACCGTATTCAAGAATGCTATTGACCAAGGCAAGGTTTCACAACAAATGTTTGCATTCAAGTTGGGAGATAACAGTGATGGTGAATTGACCTTTGGTGGATACGGTAAGTTGAATAGTGATTACAGTGTGAAATTAGTGTATGTGAAATTAGTGATTACATCTATATTATGCAATGGCGTCTTGCTTCTTTCATTCACTGCAACTTACAATATCCCCTTCCGACTTCATTATCACAGATGATGCCGATTTCACGGGAGAGATTACATGGACAGCTCTCTCCGAGCCCAAGTACTGGCAAATTGATCTTGAGAACATTAATGTTGGATCCTACACCTCAGGTGCAACAAACGGAATAGTTGATTCAGGAACTAGTCTCATTACTGGACCTAGTGCTGAGATTGCCAAGATTGCCACCGCTGCTGGTGCTAGTGCCAACTTATTAGGACAATATACTATTGATTGCTCCTTGGTACCTTCACTTCCTGCATTAGATTTTCATATCAATGGTAAGGTATTTTCAGTACCCGGAAAGGATCTCGTTATTCAATCTGGCGGTACTTGCCTCTTCGCCATGATGGGTATGGACATCCCTCAGGGACCTGCATGGATCCTCGGCGATGTCTTCATGCGTCAATACTACACCATCTTTGATTACGGAGGCAAGCGTGTCGGATTTGCAACACCTAAGTAAAGAATGATCTGGAGAAAGAGAACCCGTTGTGTGATTGGATTGTATATATAGCCAACTGTCTTATTTGATTGTGAGGATTAAAACTCTATAAAATAGAAACCCATTGTTTAGCTGCTGCTATGTTGAATAAGCTCACTATTATGTTAGCCTATACTTCCAAACACAAATCCCCAAACCTCAACATCCAATACATCAAAGATGCCATCCTGATTAGAAACCAATGGTTCGTTTTGAAAAGCTGAGCATCGTGCAGTAGTTCCTCTAGCAAAGTTATCATCGAGGCATAGACCAAAGCCCTCATCAATGCCATCACTATCATCACCACCTCCAAAGGCAATCATACACCGAGTTGCATTGAATACAATCTTCTTTGTTGCGATGAAACTTTTCCCATACACCTCTACTGTATTCTCTATGTCTTCTTTGGTAATCAATCTGAACAGACAAGAGCCAGCTGTACTTCCCAGAGATGATGCCAAGGGCACAAATGGTATCGATGCATATCCACCGATTAGTTCTTCAGTTGTAGTTTTCACCACAAGTAGAGATGATTGATGTCCTTGGCTTCCATGCCAATCTTCCAACTGCTTTCGGAATGCAACAAATGAGTCACCATCTCGTATCAAACTGTATATACGTTTCCACGGTCTTTGGTGTAATCCTGTTGGTAGCACTGCTTCTCGGAGTGCATTCATTTGTAGAGGTGATAGGAGAAACTCTGGTGTAGATTCCTCTTCTTTGATTGCTACAACAGGTGGAAGTGGTATTATACTATCATCATCTTCGTCACTATCTTGTATCAATATAGGATTGATCTTTTCAAGATCATTGATATATGTATATCGACTAAACATAACACTAAGCCTTCTATACCAAACAAATTGACTATAATGTGCTGCCATTGCTCTCCAAACAAGTATTGGATCTATTATCCGATATTGCTGACAACTATCCTCTCCGTTTGCTATTGATCTTATCCCAGAGAATTGTTGCACTTGTGGATTGCTTCCCTTCTTACCCCATAACAAACCACCAAGTAGAAAGTAAACCAAGTAAACGACTATTTGAAATAGCCAGATGAAGAGGAATGGTATTTCCACAAATATCCATAAAAGGTACTTATATAGTGGATTGCATATCGTTCTCAGAGTATGAACCGACACATTCAACTCAATAATATTGTCGTTAGATTTTTCTTGATACAATTGTAGCTTTGCATTATGTTGCTTTAATGATTTGCAAGAAGTTTCAACTATACACTTTTCATTCAAGAAATATTGTACACCTTTGAAAACATCAATATGATTTGGATGGTTGGATACTCCACCTTTATCAAATGTCAATAGATTGATATCGATTGTTTGTACTATGTTTGGTTGTTTGCTTTTACTCTTCTTATGATCCATATAACACCATGATTGTTCCAAAGTCTTCTTCTTATCTTTGGGACCAGACAATATATAATCATGCTTGTTAACAGGTTTTGAAATACTATCGTCTAACATTGATGGGATAGCTTTACGGATATGTTCAAGGATAGAATTTGCAATTAAATCTGAAGACCATACTTCATTTGGCCCATCCTTCATACGATCATCATTCAGTACTGTAACTGCTGCTGATGTTTTACTATCATTTTGAATACCAATAATAGAACAAGCTTTACATATTTCCTTTGTGCGGATAGGTCCATCAGATACATCTCGATAATCTCCATTACTCAAACAGAGTAATTGGATGTTGTTTGTATTATTGTCACTTTGGGTATCTTTTTGGTTTGATGAGTTGCAATTGATAAGATTTCGAAGTGTGGGGATGAAGAACATAGACTCATCGTCTGGATGAGCTGTTATGAGTAGCCACATACTCTATTATAGGAGTTGTGTGATAGATTATTTGCCGCCGTTGAATGGCGCGGCTTATAGCTTTGACTTTTTATGAGAGTGTAAAATTTTTGTAGGATACCGACAAAGAGGTACAATAATGGTAAAGAACCTTGCAACATGAGAATGATGTAATGATGTTCTGATGTTTGTAAGGTTGACGATTGTAGACCATACCATATGGATATAGTAAGAAGCAAGTATAGAAGCAGAATGATCGCCTGTAGCAAAGGAGGTATGCAAAACACAGAATAATAACTTCATATTGAAATATAATAATATGAAACAAAGACATACCTCATCTCTTGATATTGACGAATCATCCACAACCAATATAAGTTTGCACTGCAATATAAATGATGTCGACGGTACGACTATAGATCCATCTCCGTTACTATCCAGTTCTAGTGATTTAGGAAGACAACTTAGTACAGGTGACACATGTGATGATGGCGGTATAGACACCACGACCTGGCGACATCCTATACAATCAAGTAAAACTTACTTTATAGAGTTATCACATTACTTTGGATGGGAGTTCTTATCTTGGTTGGCTATTAATCAATGTTGTGTTAGTGGTGGAGTATTCGCATTAGTATCAGCTCTAGGATTGCCTCTCTTTAAAGAGTTGGGTATTGATGCAGCAAGACAACAATTATATATGAGCTTATTGGTATGACAGGCGTATCAATTGACTCTGTTGATGATATGAAGATATTATAATTTGATGGTATACCTTTAGATCAGATATCTGTTAATATGACAATGAATGGTGCAGTTCTTCCAACAATGGCCATGTATGCACAAGAGCCATTGAACAGCAGAAGGGGATCCAACTTTAGAGAGGGTAGTAGAGATGCTAATGCCAAGTCTGTGTTGTCATCACTACAAGGGACGATTCAAAATGATATACTCAAGGAATTCATGGTTCGTAATACCTACATTTATCCACTAGAACCATCAATTAGAGTGGTTGCAGATATAATCGGATTCATTGCTACACACATGCCAAAGTTCAATGTGATTAGTATTAGTGGATATCTAAGCCCACCGCCAGGTGAGCGTCGCAGACATTCCCGATAGGGTCCGCCGGGAGGCATTGATTATAGAGTAGTACGTCATCTTAACATTAATAACATTCCAAATTACATTCCATAGCATTTGGCTCACAGGTCCAGCATTTGGCGATACTAAATATAAATGCTCTATTTTATTTACTTCATATCACATAGGTACACCTTCTTTGATTATCAATACCTTTCATCATGACGGACAACCTTTCCCCGCTAAAACCACCTGGATATTCCCTTGTCCTGAGTGAACTTGAGAAGTTAGTTATCAGTGAAATTCAATTGGGATCGAACAAAGATAAGTACAATGCACGCCATAACCCCATGTTTCGTGATGATTTGGTATGTAATACATTGCTACCTAAACTATCAGAAGAGTTCAACAATAATGCCACCGGATTGAGGAAAGCGTTGGTCGAGGTAGTCCTAGATTCTGATATCAAGTTCTATGATGAATCCTCCAAATTAGTTGTTGCTAACAGGGAATTTATTGTTAGACGATATGTGAAAAATCTTTTCAATCAACAGGTACGAACATATAATAAAAACATCGCAAACGGAGAGGATCAAGTACCTGAAGAGGAAGTACCCGAAGTACCCCGGCAGAACAATCATCCAGAACCTCAGCCACAACCGGTATATCCATCATATCCATCTTCGTCTGCTCATCCTGGTCCGGCACCACAGTACCATCGCCGCCAAGGATTTTATCGCCACCAACAATTTCCGTACCAAAGTCAACAAGTGGATTCGTATTATGATTCTATGGATTTATATAATCATACTCAAAACTTACTACATTCATCAGTATCTATGCCAGTGTTTCATCCCATGCAACAGCAGATGTACTCTCCCCAACAACATATGTACCCTCCTCACCAAGGAAATAGTATATGTACCCTCCTCACCGAGGTCAGAGTTGGAATCAAGCGCAAGAAATTGCAATGGGTAGTAATAATATTGATCAAGGTCCTCGTCAACGTCTTCCCAACTTGGAACCTCAGGTATTACATGCCAATGATATGGAAACATTGGGTGGTGAATTACTTGATGCCCTTAGTTTGTCAAATCGGTCGGTTGCATCGGGCTCTATTCTAAGTATTGATTCATTAGGATTGGGTCAACAAAGCGTCAGTTCCTTTGCTGGTCTACTAAGCATTGATACTTTTGTTCCTTCAGAGGCTGGGTCTATTGGAGAGGCCCATGATCATATGGTATTCGATTTGGAGGGATAGAATGTGCACACTTTTGATTGGGGGCGGATAGCTAGCTAGAGAGATAATATAGATGATATGATATCATGATGTTGTACAATGATATGTTATATTAGTTCCCTATTCCTCTGTCTTCAGATTGCCGCCGACCTTGGGATAAATGAGACTAAACAACTTATCCCGAGAGTTCTCCAAAGCAAATAATACACCCTTCTCTGTCCGCAAGATAAAGTCAATCACCATAATGGCACCATCACCATCTCTTTCTACAATTCCAACCTTGTGCAGTGCTCTTGCAATCTTGGTTTTGTCCTCATTGGTGTAGCACAATGGGTCCTTGCCTGAAATATCAGGAGGCATAAGGTATGCACTGCCACAGTCACCTGTCTGAAATGAATAGCCAAGCTTCTTAATGGTGGTACCATGTCCTGATGGACGGGGATTCACCAGATCATACTCATCTACACGGAGTGATACTTCTCTTGATGCACCAATACCAACAACCAACCGCATGGAGTATGCGTTCCTCCCGATCTTCCTATTATAATCCGAATGCCAATCTATTCCTCTACCGGAAAGATACCTACGGCAATCAACAGAGACATGAGGCTCATCCTCGGGATGCATATGTAGATTACGCACAAGATAATAGATAATACCCTTGTAGAGATCAGCGTGTACTGAACGAAAGGCAAGAGTGTTTGGACCAAGTGGGAGCTTGCAGGGGTGGTCAGGTGATATATCATCACGACGGAGGACACGATTTAGAGCATGAAAACCATTCCCCAACTTGATATTGTTTGGATTGGGTCGCACTGTACGATCAGGAGGAGGAATCTGATACCAATAGCACGTGGTGAAATATTCCAACATCAATTGAAAGGTGTATACATCCATGCCAGATGCAATAGCAACTCGACATGCTAGAAGAGCATTCACTTGTGCAATCTGTTGATTGATGTTGCTGATACGGGGAGTGTATGATAGTGTGATACTTTGTGGTGGAAGTTTGACCCCTTTGTTGGCATCTTGTGCACGCTTACGATCAGCCATATTGCAAACCGTATTCATGCCCCTCTTCGTACCTCTGCCTTTACCAGACATGATGTTGGGTGAGATAAGTTGATGGATTGTTGATTGATGTTGATGTGTATTTGGTAAGAGTATCTACCAATGGTTGTATATAAATTAAACTTTTTATGACACAGTGCCTAGGCGGCCACTGCTGCACATGCAGGCAGCGACCGCCTACTACTAATCCTTGTTAATCGATTAGCAACAATGAGAAAGATCAGCTAATCGATTAGCAAATGAGTGTGTACTGAGTACCGCTTTTCTTATTTAATTTGCTAATCGATTAGCACCATTTTCTCTCCCTACTATACATCTAAATCCTAACAATGAGGACTCTTATACACTGCAGCCGCAGCTCTTTAGCTGTAGATGGTCATAATATTCATCTATTGCAATTAAACTTTGATATAATACTAAACAATCATGAGCAATGTCGAAGAAGGAACTTGGTGGTGTGGCGTATGCAGCAATTCTACAAATCCTGAATGGTCGAAACAATGTATGAGGTGTAATGGACCTCGGCTGATCAAACCACCTCCGCTACCAGCACCACCAGTAGCAGCAACACAACCGGCAGCAGCAGCATCCGCGACATCATCCGCCACATCATCCAAGAAACAACCAAAACTCAAACCATCAACTGCAACATCATCATCCAAAAAGCCTCGTACTGACACCAGCAACAACAACTCATCTTTTTATGTCAATGATGTAGAAGATGATGATGCAGCTGAATACATCCCCGACATCATTGCAGTTGATGATGATGAGTTCTATTCGTCATTCTCCCATTATACCATGATGACCGGTACCTTTGCATCCATCTGTGGCGATACAATTCCAGATGAAATTGCTGCATGGATGGCCACAAATAACTTCCAACAAGAATGCTCATTAGATGATGGTGCTCTACTCGATTTACGTTCCTCCGGTATACCATCAACCGCCGCCACCGCCAACTCCGGACTGAAAAGTGATAATCCATGTGTTGCTCTTCAGTCCGAACTTTGTAAACTTACCATCAAGACGTACGAACCATTGAAAGATCTTCCTCTCTGTAAACACACAGATCCTGTTACTGGTGTACGGTGCACATTTGTTGCCACTACACTTAAAGTTGTTGATGACGATATGACTACTGCAAGGACGGGTGCCCATCCGAACAACAGATGTGATCTTCATATGGAGGCCGGTCCTCAAGTTGAAAAGAACTGTATCCGTAGTTGTGGTAGGAAGGCATGGCGCCAGAGAAGTGTGTTGTGTGTCGTGTGTGAGCTGGCCAAGCGTTGCAAGAACGGATGTGATGCTACTATCGGGAAGGCAGGTCGTACGCTGTGTGATGAATGTCATGGTGGCACAGCCTGTACAAGCTGTGGTGGTCCTCGTGGTTTGACGGGTGGCTCTATGTGCAGTGCTTGTCGCTCATTGCAAATGTGCGTGGAATGCGAAGCCAATCCAGTTGTTGGAGTAAACCAGAACAAGTGTAAGGTATGCCATCCACTTTACCATGCTTGTAAGAAGTGTGAAGAGTACAAAGTTGTGGGTTGCGGAAACCATTACTGTGCTGATTGCAAACCACTATGCAAGGCAAAGGGATGCACTGCCGGGGCTAAGGTACAGTTGAGAAATGCGGATCGTACTCCTCGTACCTACAAGCGTTATTGTGGTCCAAAGGGAAAGTATTGTGGTTTGGGACACTAAGAAGATAATATATAGTAAACTGTGTTTGTATGAACTAAACATCATCGTATTGATTCTTTACTTATCTATTTATGAACAGAGTTTCTGTTTTATGTTGGCGTTGTACAATTGATATTTATCCATAAGAGATAAAGTTTCATCACTGGCTTTTTACCTAATATAATGGCAAGGTAATCTATGGTTTAGATAACTTAATAACCTTTCTGATCTGAAAAGCAGATTCTGCTCATCTCCTCTCACTTTTCACAAAGATTTTTCACCATGTGACGCACATCCCTATCTTCTACTACGCTTACTCAATAACTATCAATGGTCGGTATCATATCAATCCAGTATCATAATACGGACCTACTCTTCTATAATATTTGCAAATATCAATACTACCACTACCGTAGTTACTATAATATCGATACATACATCAGCCCATCAAAAAATGAATGCGATGATGCTCGAACAGTAGCTCTTCACAGTCGTCCCCTTGGGCAATGAAGCCCTTTATAGGCGTAGCAAGTGATTTGATGCCAATACGAGGTTACAATAAACGTTACTTTGCATTGTATAGTATATTAATTGGCTTGATAGGGTGTTCAGTATTGCTAGGCATGTATCCAAATTCGTCGTCAGTTGACCAAGCAAAAGAAGATGGTACAGTGCAAAATCTTGCCGACATTATCGTGTTATGCTTTACTGCAGTGAGCTATGAGGCGGCCACATTAGATATTCTAGGAGAAGGCAAATATGCAGAGCTAATGCGGCTTCACCCTGAATCAGGCTCATCCATAATCTCGTTCAAGTTTGGTTGGAGTTTACTTGGTGGCATTTTTACACAAGCATACGTGGGGCCTTTGTCAGATGCAGGATACTTTCATATACTGTTTTGGATGGCTTTAGCTCTTTCGTTGACACCCTTTTACCCTACTTTTGCTGTCTGGATACCTGAAAAGCTTCGGACTGTATCAGAGCCTGGAATGATCAAGTTATGCAAGGGATTCTTATTCGATAGAGGAGCCTTTCTTGATAAAAAAGCACCGTTCATTGTGATTACTTTGTGCGGTTTAAGCGCTCCGCTGTTGGCAGCTCTTACGACTTATTGTGATCTTGCTATAGGGCTATCATTCGCGATAGCTCTGATAGTGATGTTCACAGCAGCTACTTATCGAATCTTTCCAACGTCTTTCTTTTGGATATTCCTTTCCATCGTCTTAAACTCCATGTCTTGGATAAGCATTGGTTCTGCTTTGGGCTACTATTATACAGCAAGTGAAGAGTGTGTTCCTGGTGGTAAGTTACTATTTTCTCTCTAAACTTATATGATCTGATGTAACTCACTCTGTTTCTTCTTTCAACAGGTCCAAATTTTGATTATACATTTTATATTGTAAGTATGGCCAATTCAAGTTTAATGTTCATTGCAAGCAATATATATTCTAACATATCACTTTGCTACAACAGACTGTCACTGGTATTGTTGGTTCGATAGTGATTCACCGTGATAATTGGGTCTCTTGCCTCCATCATCGATGTAATAATAATAAAGCGTTATAATGTAGCAATTGGAATTCCTGACAAGGTCTTCTTCCTTTTTGGCAATGCAGTGTTTGAGAACCTGATCGTGATACTAAATGCTATCCCAATGTCAGCAATATACGCAAAAATCTCTCCTCCTGGAATGGAATCTGCAGTGTTCGGTAAGTGACTACTCTAAGGTGCAGACTATTTTATTAAGCTTATGTCAACTAATATGATCTCTCGTCTTTGCGACAATAGCATACACAGTTGGTATAGCCAACTTCTGTGGTATGGTAAGTACTTTGCTAGGGTCTGGTGTCATAGAGTACAGCGGAATGATAACGGTAAAGCCTGATGACGGAGAGTGCGACTTTACAGCACTACCGTGGCTCATTGTCATCTTTCAAATAGTGGTGCCTATGGTGATTGGAATTCCATGTGTCTTCCTAATACCAAACGTTTTACAAACTGAGAAACTAATAGATTGGGATAAAGAAGAATGGTACGAGAGCAACGACGTTAGAGCAGATGAGTCGGTTAATGAGACTGAGGATATAGACAACACTGACAACTCTAGACAGAAACCTCGTTTGATAACATAATGTACACTTAAATTAGTATCTTACTCTGTTATCCATTTAACTGACTTATGGAAACACTCGTTCTAGAGACATTTTACAGTCTGATTAAATGTGGCTTGCTTGCCTCCTTCCAATAAAGGTACATTTGTCAATATTCCTGGTTCCACACATACCATGTCATGGTATTGATCATTTCCGAAATCTCCCATTGCTTTATAACAGTATAAGAAAAATGTGTTAATATCATGTGAGTAAAAATGTCATATACACTAGCACTTTACATGTCACAAACATATTTATATAAACTACTACCTTTAGCTTTCTCTTCATGTGGATTCCAAACAACACCACTAACACTGACTAGTTTTCCATCAACTTCTCCACTTGCAGTTAATGAAAGATTGTGTGATGGCCCGGCAGAAATTGTCAAGTTTAAATCAATGGTTTCCTTTGGTGGATCATATACTCGATCAATGATAAGTTTCTGAGGAATGGTCACTGGTTTATCACATACATATTTCTCTCCTGATACTTTGTCATCAACCGCATATCCTTCCAATCCTTTAACATTGCATACATCTCCATTTAATGCCATTCTATCTTGGACTAGGAAGTAGTTGTGTAATAGAACTTGAAAGTTGAACGATTCCTCGCCCAAGTTGTACATGCATATTGTTGTGGTGAATCCGTCTGGTAATATTTTGACAGAGTATGTGCATTTAGCATCAAGTGTTGTATCAGTATCCCACTTCCCACCCCTAGAATTTACTACATCTTTTAAAGATAGTTCCATTGATATGCCAGCTGAAACATCATCGTCAAACCTACTATTCTCGACTTCCCTCCAATAGTTGTTCCTCAGGAAACCATGTTGTGGCATACTCTGATCCGGTTGACCAAACTGAGGAAAACATAAAGGAATACCGCCACGGATTGCTTTACTACCGTCTAGAATGGCATCACGAGAGAGAAATAATAGTTCTTTCCCCTCTGCGGTTTTGACTGATGTTACATGAGCACCATATGGATAAATTGTAAATTGTGCACCAGATTTGGTATGTTTAATAGTAATTGGTGATGATGCCATGGCAATGGTAATGTGTTTCGTCTATATCTGTTTAGTAGGTAGGGAACGATATAAAGATAAAGATATTGAAGTAGGTAAGATCGGGATAAAATAAAATAAAAAGATACGGTCGATTGTATTGTGGTATCCTTTTCTATGTCGCCGCCGCCATACCACCACAGCAGTCAACAATCACTCTGGAATAACATTGAATATCCTCGCCACATTGATCTCGCCTCTTTACTGACCTCTTCTAAGGCTATTGCAAAGTTAGATCAAGCCGTGAGTTAGTCTGAATTTTGAAGAGATTCTTTGGCGATGAAACGACCCTGATTATAATGTATTGCCTCCTCCATTTGCATTGGCATGCGTGCCACCTTGCCTTTATTTGATTGCTATTGTACAGATTGCAAATATCAAGAGAACTATGAGTAGCAGTTATCAAAGACGTTTTGTATGGGCACGTGATAGTGATAGTAAAAATGCCCAAGAACATCCGGCACATCTTCTACTCAACAACAATAATGAGGAGCTCGACACTCATATAAAGTTTGGTACGAGGCAGCTAAATTATGTTTGGATAGCTTGGGGTTCTACTAGTGCAATTGTACAAATACCAAAGAGTCGTATTCGTGAAGATGATTTGATGCCCCGGCGTAGTAGAGGACGAGGCGGCGTTGTTGACGGATTGCAAATTGCAAATGATGCACAAGACATAAAGATTAAAGTTGAGGAAGGTATACCTGTTTCCATGGTCAAAGTCAAACAAGAGACTAATGAATCAAAATACAATTATGATACAGATGATAACAATGACATCTCCTCACAGAAGCCTGGTATTACCCCGTCACCAATAGTATCATCATCGGATATAAAAGTTAAGAAGGAAGAAGAATCATATAATTACGATACCGATAAGTCTGAAGATGACAGGAAGCCCTCTGCTACGGTTAAAAACGTTGAGAAGGAAGAAGCATATGATGAAGATACAGATAATGATACGTCATCAAATCATGATATACCACCAGTTAAGAAGAGAAAGAGCAATTCAGCTTCTACTGAAACTCAGAAAAAGAAAAGAGTATCGGCTAAGAAGAAGCAGAAAAAGAAGAGTGGATCTAAATTAAGACAAGAAGAGGCGCAAGATCCCCGAAGAGCAAGTAGTAGGCAAAAGGAGGAGCCCCGAAAGATTATTGTGGAGGAGATTAGTCGTCTTGGAGAGATACTAAGCTTGAACACTCATTGGAGTAGTGTCCAGTTCTCATCATTTAAATCAGGTGATATACTACCTCTCGATTTTGTACAGTTCAATAAAAGAACGGGCCGTTATGAAGTAGAGGAAGGGTCAAATGTGACAGAAGATGATGTGATTATACAAGCAATGGTTATATTTGCATTGTATCGCTTGGAAAAGGGGTGGGGGCGAGAAAGGGCCATCAAAGCTTTATCAGTTTGGCGAGGGAAATCAAAAAGAGGGTCATATGATGCCGATGACATCTTTCCATTACAAAATCTGTGGAAGGAAGATATACAACAAGCAATTGCTGAAGAGAAACTTGGGAAGACTACATTGAGCCATCCTGATAGCTTTGATAACTTTCCTAGGTTCTATGGTACAACCCAAAGGAATCCATGGAAACGTCGTTCAAACACATATAAAAACCAAGTGCATATATATGCGGAACAGGCTGCTGTTCAAATGGCATTACATTTACATCGTCATGTCTCAACTGATTATTCGTTCCTGGCGTCAACGATCATATATTATGCGTTACAATTTTATAATGATGAGGAGTTAATGATTTGTCTTTCGGTATCATTATTAGAATCTGCTCGAAAAGAAAGCGCTTGCTACCCCAAAACCGCGCTAGATGATTTAGATCAGGCAATAAAAACAGAACTTAACAAAGATCCAGAGGAGTGATTTGCTTTGGTTGTACAATATCTTACTTTAATTGTTATTACTTCTAACGACCTAATTAAACACATCTAACTCTAAAATTTCTCATTCGTAGCTAATCTAGAATGAGAATGAAAACCAATACATCCTCCTAGCAATTTCATTCTTCTTCCTGTCCCTCAATCTTCTACCCTAGACCATATCCCAAGCTCCCACAACCACGCCTCGATAATACTACTAAATCCAAACGACTTTGTCAAAGTTAGCGCTTTGCAGAAAGTTAGCGCTTTGCAGCTGGCTTCTTAAGTAAGTCGTCACTTGCATCCGAGTAGTCACTATCGGACTCTATACCAGCAGATGCATCCAACTCCAACTTGAAATCAGACTTGGCAGGGAGTTGCAACTTTTGTGCGTTGGTCTTCGTGGCTGTCCAAAAGAAGCCGAGACTTTCTAATGCCTTGGCTTTCTCCTTTGTCATGCTTGATTTCTTCCCCTCCATCAATAACTTGTATTGACGTCGTTGGGTATGTACCCAGGTTCCTAATTGGGGATTGGCTTGATAACGTTGGGGAACCATGACATTTCCAAAGGTGGCCTTGTATGCTGCAGATTTGAGAAGATTGAAATAGAAGGGTATATGATTTGATATGAGATGTGTTTTAACGAAAAAAGTAAAAGTAAAATGTTCACAAGATGTGCACAAAGTAACAACTTACCCTTGAGCTCTTGAAATTTACTATTCCAAGTAGTTACAGGCTCGGGACGGACACTCCAGGTAAATCCCAGTGTTTCCAATCGACGGATACGTTCAGCCGTTAAAGCAGAAGGGAAGCCCTGCATTAGCAAAGTAAACTGACGTCGTTGGGTCATTACCCACCGTCCCAATTTGGGGTTAGCCTTGAATCTTGCGGGTACTCGACAATGTCCGAATTGCATTTGATAATGCTGTAACGCTTTGAATTGTATCTCCCATCCTTGATCTTCTTGGGGATACATCTTGGGAGGGGCGGTGACCTTGCCATATAGAGGGTCGTTATTATTTAAAAACTGCTGCTGGTGGTGGTGGAGTAAGGATGAACTAGCCATCGAGGGAGGACCCAGGTTATTGGACGTCGACATACCTACTCCCCCCATGCCACTACTACTAGATGCCTTCATGTACGCAGACTCGTTATTGAGAAGCTGTTGTTGAAGGAGTAAGTCTGAATTGAAGGATGTAGTATCTGCTGCCGAAGAGGAACTGAAGTTATTCAACGACAATGGCATACCTCCCATCCTACCACTCCCGTTACCAAACGATGAAGACATGAAGTTATCATTCATTAATTGTGTATCAAAGTTGGATGATGTACGGGTGGTGTCCCCCATACCAGCTGAAGAGGATCTGATTGCCGACATGGGAGTTGGCATGATGTTATTCAACAACTCCATATATCGGAGACTTGTACTCATATCCATGGTGCTCCGGTTATTCATGAGGGATGATGACCTATCCATACTATTATTAATACCCATACCACTGCCCAAGTTGCTACTATTACTATTATTCATCATGTCACTTCTATTGCGGTTATTCATGAGATATGACCCCTCCGGCATGGTCAATCGACTATTACTACTATTATCCATACCCATACGTCGAATACTAATAGGGTTCATATCAAAGTTATTGTTGTTGATATTATCCATGAGGGACGACTGTTGACGTTGTTGAGTAGTGGCAGCAAAGTTGTTTCTCATACCAGTTGAGGAAGAGGAGGTACCACTCGTCATGGGATTGCCTCCACCGCCGCTTAGCATATCATTCTGTCTCTGTTGCTGCCTAAGGAGTTGAAGTAATGCATGATTCTCCTCTCTACGTTGTTGTTCCTGATGCATACGCCATAGTTCGTTAGCAGTTAGCGAGTTATTCTGTTGCTGCCTACTCGATGCTTGTTGTTCAGCGGTGACAGTAACTTGTCGAGCGGGAGATGGGCCTGCAGGGTCTGCGAATAGTTTAGACGCAGAAGATTGCTCCGACTCTGATGAAGAGCGGCTGCTACTACTCTGCTGCTGTTTTGGTTGATTATTAGGTGGAGTATGTCGTGATGAGGGCATAGACATATCAGTGGCAGCATGTTGTTGTTCTTCGTTGGGGTCCATCTCAACAATTGCAATAGCCATATCGATCGTTTGTAGATGTAGATGTGGTATGTATTAGTTACCGTATCAATCTGATTCTGAGATAGAGTACTTTATAAAACAGACAATGTATGTAAAGTAATAATAGTAGTTGCAAAGGGTCACTGAGAGGTGAAGTGATTGATTGATTGCAAGTTTTGGTGGGTGTTTCGATAATCAATAGCCCGCCGGTACTGGCCTACTTCAAAGTAAATTTCAATGACTGTCATAACGGATAAATTCGGCGAGGTATCCTTTCTTTGGAGAAGATGTTAAAAGCTGCATAGACACTGAAAAACAAATATTGCTCTTCTAAAACAAGTTTTTCATAAATAGTTAGACACTACACATAGTAAACTGCTAAAAAGAATCTAAGGCTCTTTTTTGGTACTTGACCAGGGTGGACTGAAGAAGATGCATGTCTGAGAACTTATATAAGGCTGATTTTGTTTCTCTTTTTTATCTCTAATGAGTTAACCTTATCTAGTCCTTTTACAAACCCTAGATTATATGTCATGCTTGGCTAAATATCCCACATTAACTACGGCGCTTTCTTAACATAAATAAATGAGTACTTCTGATCTTTACATCTATCTATATGAGTTGACGACACAGAAGAGCAGAAAAGATAATGAACTAAGGATACCCTCTGTTTTTTTTTTGTGGTTAGAGTTATATGTAAAGTTTATGTATGTTCATGTGATGTTGTTTGTATTACAATTACATGGTCTCGTACATTGCAATGAATCACTACACTCACAACTAGATATAGAGTTTGTACAGCAAACTGGATGGATTGCGCCTGTAAAGTAAAGGATACCATATAAAAATTACATACACTCTCATAAAATTATTTTAGATGGGCATTGTTCAAAACTCAAACTATCAAGTGATAATCGAGTCTAAGTTGTGTGTTGATAATATACGATATCCTCTCCTGTAGTGTATTGACGGAATCTTTAACATAAGCTTAAGTAAATATATATATACATATATATACTGGCGACAGTATCATCATCATCTGATATCATGGATATTGATGAACCTACTCCACCTCCAAACAATGATGGCTCGGAAGAAGTTGCTACTGAAAAAGTACCATCTTCTTCTACTCCACAAATCAATATCAATGAAACATCATCAAGTAAAGAATCAACCTCTGATACTACGACGATGATTGCAAATAATAATAGTACAATAACAATATCAACACCACCAAGAATAGCAATTTCAACAGGTAAATCTTCACATACCGAACCGGCGCCACAAATTGGCATTGGTTGGACACAACAAATAATACAAAAACGTACCCCATCAGGACCCTATGGTAAAGCTGAACGTTACTATATCAATCCAGAGAATACTAAAAAGTTTAAATCCATGTTGGAAGTTTGTCAATATATGAATAATAGTATTGTTGCCGGTGGTGGTTATGTGAGTGTGGTTTATACACCTTCTGGAAATAGCAGCAGTCCTGGTAAGGTTGCAAGTTGCAATAATGATGGTACACCAAACATTAGCAATGCAACTGCAGGAAATGATGGCGGTACCAATATAAATCTAAAAGTGAACACAGCCACCGCAACAACCACAACAAGTAACAACAATTCACAAAACAATTCAGCTATAAACTCAGCAAGCAACTCACAATCAAACTCACCTCGACCACCAACCCAGCATGTTGTTGCAACATCTGGACCTGGTAGTGGGAAGAGTATTGACACACATCCATTCAATAAGGGTAGTGTTATTGAAGTATTGTATATCAAGAATAAGAAACAGGAGGATACTACTAGAAGCAGTTTGGATAGAGATAAAAGAGCAAGTGGAGATGATTTTACAAATTGGGATAATGATGATGAGAGTATATCAGATTGGTTCAATAGTGATGATGAAGAAGAGACTACGGCCAATAACAACACAACCGCAGCAGCAACAACAACAACAACAACAACAACAACAGCAGCAGCAGGTAGTTCCAACAATGTATACCTAGCAGACATAATCGATCGTATACCAATCTTCCCAACAATAGATAATTTACACCCAAATCAAAGATTTAAATATTACATACATTATCGTAACTTCAATCGAAGGATGGATGAATGGATTACACAAGATCGGATAGTATCACCACCATCAGTCGGTAATCAAAAAGTACGACAGATCAAACGTAAGGAAGAACGGCGAAAACGAGAAGAGGAAGAGAAACGTGAACGAGAACGGATATTAAATGAGGCTGCGTTGGGATTGGGTGGTGGTACACGGAGGGCATCAATTGATGCTGGTAGTAGTGGTATTGTTCCTTCATCTTCTACTGCATCTCTAACCGGTGCAGTTGGAGGGAGTGCAACAACTAGTGCAGCTGGACGGAAACGATTACGACGTACGGCATCATCAGGGATTGATAGCGGGTCGTCGTTCGATGAATCGTCAGATGATCCAAGTAGTAGATCAAGACGACAATCACGTTCTGGTGGTGGTGTAGGTGTAGGCGCAACTTCACCCAAGAAGGCAAATCATTCAACAGGATCCGGAGCACTGTCCATACCCCAAGTATCAGCAATCAATGTAGTAACAACCATCGAAGCACAGGTACTAGATGAACATGAGGGTATGGATGAAATTGCCTTAAAAGAACATGAAGAAGTAACAAAAATTAAAAATGTCAATACATTAGAACTGGGCAAGTATCAAATGGATACATGGTACTATTCACCTTTTCCGAAGGAAATGTTTCGTGATAAGGATGATGTTATTGATGTATTATATGTTGATGAGTTTAGTTTGAATTTCTTTACAAGGAAGGAGGAGTTATTACGATATCAAAAGAAGGCTTTGATGTTGGATGGTGATGATGATGGTAGTGGAAGGAAAGATAGGAGACATCCACCGGGGAATGAGATATATAGATGTGGAAATCTGAGCAGTGAGTATTATATCGGAAGAGATGTACTTACTATATGATACTGTTCGTTTGATCTAATGCTCTTAATTCCTTTCTTAATACCCAAATATATATTTAGTGTTTGAGGTAGACGGCTTTGAAGAACGACTATATTGCCAGAATCTATGTTACATTGCCAAGCTCTTCTTGGATCACAAGACTCTTTATTTTGATGTTGATCCGTTTCTATTCTATGTGCTTTGTGAGGTGGATGAACGAGGTATGTATGATTTCTTGGTGTGTACTATTTTCTTGGCTGTGTACTATTGACATTGAAAACAAACCCCTAACATTCCTCTTTCTCCCTTGCAACGAACAGGATATCATCCAGTTGGATATTACAGCAAAGAGAAGTACTCTGATGTTGGGTACAATCTAGCATGTATCTTAACCTTTCCGTCCCATCAACGAAAGGGATACGGTCGATTCCTAATTGCATTCTCATATGAGCTTAGCAAGAAGGAAGAAAAGGTTGGATCGCCCGAGAAGCCAATGAGTGACCTTGGTCAACAAGCATACATACCATATTGGACATCAACCATTGTCGATTTCTTATTGAACCAGTCAGGTGATAGTAAGAGTATGAGCATAATTGATATTGCCAAGAAGACATCCATCATGACAGAAGATGTTATATTTGCTTTGAACACACTTGGCATACTCAAGTTTGTCAATGGTGTGTACTTTATTTATGCAGAGCAAGGGCATTTGGAAGACTTGGTCAAAAAGCATCCCGTGAAGGAACCTAGAGTAGATCCAAGTAAGTTACATTGGACACCATACATAACTGATGTAAAGAAGGACAAGTATTCAATAAAGAGCAAGGCTGTTTCAGTCGAGGCTGATTTGAATGTTGCCAAGTAGGTTTATGTAATAAGGGGAGATGAGCGTGGATGTTGGGGGTTGGAATGGAGAAGAACAAAGCCCCATAAACATAACGGTTACTGAATTACAAAGGTACAAATAATATAACTTGATCAAACTAACATATCCTGCAATTACCGCCAGTTGGCAGACTCGATCTGAGGAGGATACCGATATCTGATACCATATCTTGAAAAAAAAAATCTTTATTATCTTTTTGTGTTCTCATCCCCTTATGATATCGATTCACCTCCTTTCATTGCAATAAACAGCAGTTATTGCCTAGATTTATGCTTTAATACCTTCGGCGGTGACACAAGTTGAAACTCACATACCAATAAGATATTGCATATCCCCAATACAATGACTAATGAAAACAAAACATCAAATTATGGCTCCATACCGCCGCATCACAGCCCAAGTCTCAGTATCAGCAGTACTGCAGAAGAGGATGGCGGGGATACATTTGATGTAAATGATGTATTAATATCTCGTGATCAGCCGAATCATCAACGTCCGTCGTTGATGGCAATATCTGATACTCATCACCACAGTACACCAAGTAAGAGAAGCCTATTTGATGGGTGGCTGAGGAGAGACCACTCAATTCGTCAATCATTGACGTCGTCATTGACAACATCATTCCGCAGTGCTGTCAATACTACTATTGGTTTAAGAGGTGATGAGAGACTTGAAGCTTTCTTGGGTCCAACTGTGAGTTGCAATTGTATGATTTCTCAAAAAAAAGTGCATATCTTATGATCATTTTCTTATATATTTTTCTTTCTTTAAAGGATCATTCAGTGGAGAATTTGATACGCAGTAGTGGTGGTTTAGGATTAGAATATCAATCTTTAGACAGAGGTATCATTGACACAGTAAGTAAAATATGTGATATATTATCATTATCTTTCTAAATATTATGTACATCTAATAACTAATACATAATCTTTTTCTTCTCATTCAAAGGCAATCTGGCATCGTAGGAAGACTTGTCTAATCAAAACACGGAGGCAAAGTATGAATCAAAGTATGAAAAGGGAAGAGGAGAGACTTAGTGACAGTATGCTAAATGCAGAATTGCGAGAAGGATACGAATTTGATACGGAAGCAGTTCATCGTCTAGAGAAGGAACGAGAGTGGATGCAATGGCTTGTTATTGTAGTCATTGGATTCTTAATGGCCGTGATAGGTATCCTAGTTTCTAGAACTGCTGATACAATCTTGGATATGAAACTCGATGCCAGTCTGGAATGGTTTGAGAGAGCAGATGAAGTTGACAACTATTGGTATTATGGACTAGCTGAACACGTTGGATTGTCCTCGCTACTGGCAATCATGGCATTCTTGCCCGTTGCTTTAAAGCCCGTCAGCGGGGGATCGGGTATTGCCGAGGCAAAGGCAACATTGAATGGAATTATTATCCCGAACTGCACCGCATTGTCAACTGCTTTTTGTAAAGCTATATCTGTTGTGTGCTCTGTAGCCGCATCACTACCTGCTGGACTAGAGGGACCAATGATCTTCATGGGGTTGGCCGTTGGAGAGAAGTGAGTAGTTATGTGTACCTCTCCTTTTGTAAGCAGTGCAAAGTCTATATCATATGCTCAACTCTCTTTCTTCAACCAAATAATCCACAGTGCAAATCGATTCATCCCTCACAAGTCACAGTACGACTTGCTTCGAACCGATAGAGCAAGGATTGATTTCGCGGCCATTGGTTGTGCGGCAGGAGTAGGTGAGTTCACATCTGACATATGATAAAAACTTTCATCTATATCACTAACAATTCTTTCACTACAGCTGCGGCTTTCCGATCTCCTGTGGCTGGTGTACTGTTCGCGATGGAGGAAGGCAGCTCTTTTTGGTCGACGGTACTCACCTGGCGTTGTTTCCTGTCTGCATGTGTTACAGTCATCTCCATGTTTGCTATACTCACAAAGATACTCGATGCAGATGAGGAAGGCTTCCACATCAATAGCATGGCAATATTCAATGGCGTAAGTGGAGAGAAGAAATCCAATCTAGCAATTGATGATTCGGCGCATCCTGACTTCGACTTGTGGGAATATTTTCTATTCGCTTTCGTTGGTGCTGGCGGTGGCGTTGTTGGGGGTTTGTTCTGTTCGGCAAACCGGAAACTTGCAATGCTGCGAGCAAAGCTATCTCTCAGTACTGTTAAGAAGGGGCTTGAAGTAGTAACCATCTCAGCCGTATGTGCTGCAACTATATGGATATTGCCAAGTTTGTCCAAGTGTGGAGATTTTGATGGAAAGCGTCTCGGTCCATCATACTTTAGACAGTTCAACTGCGAAGAAGGGGAGTATAATGAGCTTGCTACATTGCTTCTGAACCCACTTGGAGCTAAGGGGATCACACTACTCTTCACCGAAGACGACCCAGAAGCATTTTCCATCTCCACATGTATCGTAGCCGGGCTGTGCCACTTGATCATTCTGTGTGTGGCATTCGGTATGTCAGTTAGTGCAGGTATCTTCATTCCACTGCTATTCATTGGTTCGGCTTGGGGAAGAGCGTTCAGTCTGATCTGCAATCTATTTCTGGATGCAGACTGGCAACTCGACCCTCGCACTTATGCAATTATTGGGAGTGCTGCCACTCTTGGTGGTGTAGTCCGTGTATTAATCTCATTGACTGCAATAGTATGCCATACCACTAGTCTTAGCTTCTTCATGACGCCAATAATGTTGGCTACTCTTGTTGCTCAGAATGGTGAGTCGCTGTTTGTCTCTGTATGTTTGGTGGTGATTGATTGCAAGTTTTGGTGTCAATTTCGTTAATCAACAGCCCGTCGGTACTGGGCCTCTTCAACAAAAACAATAAGTAAATTTCAATGACTGTCATAACGGATAAATTCGGCGAGGTAATGCGAAGGAAGTGTTCTAAGGCTCTTTTTAAAAAAGTCACATGTGATCACATTAAAGTCAAGATGTGTTCACATTACGTAATCACGTGACGATGCCCTAAGAACAATTAATAATTGACCTTCTCGCCTGATCGGATACCGGCGAGCTAATAGGTTATGAGTCAAAATTTTCGGCCCAACTCACTTTGGGTATCCTATTTTATAGTGTGTTTGTTAGTGAAAATGATATAGTGTATCTTCGATTTATTGCAATAGTATAGATTATATATGGTAAAATATTGTTGATTACTTCTTCTAATACATATTTATAGTTCAAATACAGGCTAGGATGGATGTAGATAATGTATCTGTACCAATGGCAGCACTGCATATATTACCATGCATTTTCAGCCCTGTTCACTATGGGGATTTTGAGTAGTCAAATACTAATTCCTATGTTAAATTTGGTCCTAAGCCGGCATTACCAATCGATTCAGCTTGAAATTCTGGTCTAGAATGAGCCTTTCCAACTTTATTGATAGTAATTATTGGCCTCTCCTCACCAAATTAGGTGGCCAATATTTCACACAGTGGCCCCAACAAAAATAAGATACCAAATTTGAGTTGCGCCGAAAATTTTGAGCTCATAACCGGTATCCACTCAGGCGAGATGGTCAATAACACATATTATCACTATCTCCTAAGATCTCCTACCATATTTACCGTAGCATCTACTCTCTCCTGCAGCTAGAGGGATAAAATGTAAATACAAGGCAGGGAACAACTACTGTCGTATGTACTGTTAAGGGAGATTCATTTGCACTTGCACTGATCATCGCTCTTTATTAAATATATACATCAAAATTCTATTTAGGTGCACCAACAAATTATTGTACCATTAAAGTTATCAACTCAATAATATTTATACTGTTATGATTCAATATCCATATGTACCTCAATAATAATTTGGCAACGATACTATAATATATTATTGCAAAATGACAGTATACCAACAACAATTAGATGCAAAAGCTAATCCACAAGTTGTTGCAATGGCAAATCTTCTTACATCACAACATAAACAAAATTTGTCAAAGCAACAACAAATCCATCACATACATCAAGTAACTTGTCAACAACATCAACAAATTATATCACAGATGACATGGAATCATCAGCAGCAATTTCTTGAAACTACATTACGTCATAATAGAGAAATTAATCAGTTACATGAAAAACATAACCAAGAAAGGCTACAAGCTCTAAGCGTAGCTTCTACAACGCGCAACGTTATTGATCCCAATCAAATCCCACTATTTCTACAACGACAACAATCACAAGTGCATCGCCTGCAAAATGAACACTATGGAGAGATGCTTCAACTAAATAATAATCATACACAACAAATGTTACATGTAACTACACAGCAACATGATCTTCAACGTCGCTACGAGAGGGAACAATCTTCGACTATACCACCTCCGGGATACGGGGAATCTCATCCTACTGATTCACCTAGTGGCCCAAGTGGACTTTTTGACAGACTTCGTAACATGGACGAAGAGCAAAAGAACAAACTTCGTTACCGTTATGGGCGTTTAGGAGATGGTGCCCAGCCAGGGTTACATGAAACAAAACCTGGGAATTGCTGTTTATTATTTGGTTGCAAAATCAAACATGGGAATCATGGGGAGTTGTTATGTTTGTCACATAAAAGCCTGCTAATTCCCATTCCGACAAATCACAATTTATTGGGTAACGAATTGAATTTCAGAGGTGCTGGACTTGTTCTGGGTCGTAGGCTTGTAGTGGAGGTAACATTCGGATTCCAACCTGATATGTCTCGTGTTACTGCCACTGCAGTTTATTTATATGAAAATGATCCATCAGACCATGCCAGTTCAGGTAATTATAAATTTCAAGTCGGCCGTGACAAGTGTATCTTCGAGCAGGCACACCGTGAAAGTAATAGACTCGTCCGCTTACTTCGATTTTTGCAACGTAATGAAAAAGAGAATACCATCCCAGAAGATATCATCATTTGGTTCATACTATTGATGCACTACACAGACTTCATGGGAGCCACTGGGGATATTATTGCACTTGTCTCTATCGGAAAGGTTGATAAGCGTTGGTATCCCAAGATTCAACAATGCGAAACTACTTTTGAGGGCCTTGTGGTAGGATATGAGTTGTTTGTGAAAGATGATGGATCATTTGGTTACAATATCGTTGACTTTTCATGTAGTGGCATTATGAACACTTTGACTTTATGTAAGTATCAAAATATGTCAATATGTCATTATGCAACAAACCAAACTAACATTACTCTTCTTCTATTACTTTGTCCATTAGCTCCAATAGCACCAATGTTTGGAAAGTATTGCCCCCCTTTACACGGGAATGATGAGTGTTGTGCAAATCACCTCGAGTCATGTCACTTTAGTGTACAGTGTATTGTTGCAATGCTTCTTAGTGTGCGTCTGCACGTGCAAGATCTGGACGAAGACATATTCATGGACTTTGATTCTATTTTCGAAGTGCTGGGTATTACAATTAATACTGAAAGTCATAGTCAAGTATTTATTGATGAGCTTCGCCGTCGATTGAGGAGAAATACATCATGCCGCGAGATTGATTTTACTAATTCGTGTAAATATTATGGCAGGTCAAAAGGGTTATGGCAGACAACTTTATCACGTGTTAGCATTATCGAGGGTAATGCAGTAGATGATGGAGAACAAGAAGACTCCCATCCATACCACTACAGTTATGAAGATATGATTTTCTTGACAAGATTAGTTGATGTGATGAGGAATACGGATTTCGACGAAATTTCCAACCCATCTGACTTACGAGAAGTTCTTGTTGTAAGAGCTCTTTATCCAAACATATTACGGAGGGATCGACTTGCAGCCACTCACATGCTTGAGCTTGCTGTTTGGAAGGCAAGCATACCAGCAATCGAAGATTCTGATGGTCCCCTTCGTGGTGCCCCACTTGAATGGAGTGCACACCCAAACAGACTTGTCAATGATAATCTACAACGAGAACGAATCAAGCTTGCAAGGCAAAATTACCGAGATGGAAGTAGAATCAATGTTGTTGTGACCAGAGTGCTTGAGTATCTTTTCTCCAATGAGGAAAACAGTCACTACAATTTAGATGGAGTTGCTTGAGTGCTCTGTGGAGATTTACAGTGGCCAGTTGGCTGCTGTGGGCTTGATTATCATTTCATTAATCTAGCTTTCTATATACCTACACTCCAAATGTCCTAGATTACTCTCTCAATCTCCTCTACGACCTGCGTCATACTTTTGGCGAGTAACTGCTTAGCCATATACAAAACAAATATTGTTCTTCTAGAATAAGTTTTCATAAATAGTTAGTACTACCGTACATACAGTAAACTGCTAAATTGAATCTAAGGCTCTTTTTTGGTATCTTTTGGGTGAACCTGAAGAAGATAGGTATCTGAGAACCATAAAAGGCTAGTTTTAATCTCTAATGAGACCTTATCTAGTCCTTTTGCAAACCCTTGATTGTATGTCATATAATATCCCACATGAACTACGGCGCTTTCTTGACATAAATAATAAATTAGTACTGCTGATCTTTACATCTATCTATGAGTTGACGACACAGAAGAGCAGAAAAGATATGTATGAACAAAGGACCCCTCTGTTTTTTTTTGTGGTTAGAGTTATATGTAAAGTTTATGTATGTTCATGTGATGTTTTTGTATTACAATTACATGGTCTCGTACATTGCAATGAATCACTACACTCACAATCAAGATAGAGAGTGTGTACAGCAAACTGGATCAACAATCGAAGATCTATCTACCTACCTAATGCTAAAAAGTAAGGATACCATATAAAATTACATACATACACTCTCATAAAATTATTTAGGATGTTCAAAACCTGTCAAAACTCAAACTATCAATGATATCTAATCGATGTCTGAATTGTGAGTTGATATTATACGATATCCTCCTGAGTAGTGTATTGACGGAATCTTTAACATAAGCTTAAGTAAAAACATATACTGGCGACAGTATCATCATCTGATACCATGGAGATCGATGAACCTGATACTCCGAAAATAAATGAAAATGATGTCTTGGATGTTACTACTGAAAAAGTACCATCTTCTTCTACGTCACAAACCAATGAAACAACATCATCAAGTAAAGAATCAACCTCTGATACTACGACGATGATTGCAAATAATAATAATACCATAACAATATCAACACCACCAAGAATATCAATTCCAAATGGTAAATCTTCACATACCGAACCAGCAACACAGATTGGCATTGGTTGGACTCAACAAGTAATACAAAAACGTACCCCATCAGGACCCTATGGTAAAGCTGAACGATACTATATCAATCCAGAGAATACTAAAAAGTTTAAATCCATGTTGGAAGTTTGTCAATATTTGAATAATAGTGGTGGTGATGTGAGTGTTGTTTATAATCCTTCTGGAAATTGCAGTAGTCCTAGTAAGGTTGCAAGTAGTTGCAACAACAATAATGGTACACCAAACATTAGCAATGCTACTACTGTAGGAAACGGCGGTGGTACCAATATAAATCTAAAAGTGTACACCGCCACCGCAACAACCACTACAAGTAATAACAATTCACAACACAATTCAGCTATAAACTCGGCAAACAACTCACAGTCAAACTCACCCCGACCACCAACCCAGCATGTTGTTGCAACATCTGGACCGGGTAGTGGTAAGAGTATTGATACACATCCATTCAATAAGGGTAGTGTTATTGAAGTGTTGTATATCAAGAATAAGAAACAGGATGATTCAAGTTTGGATAAAAAAGCAAGTGAAGATGATGATAATTTTACAAATTGGGATAATGATGATGAGAGTATATCAGATTGGTTCAATAGTGATGAGGAAGAAGAAGAGACTAAAGCCAAAACTGACAACAACAACAACAACAACACAACAGTAGCAGCAAATAACAATAACAATTCCAACAATGTATACCTAGCAGACATCATCGATCGTATACCAATCTTCCCAACAATAGATAATTTACACCCATCACAAAGATTTAAATATTATATCCATTATCGTAACTTCAATAGACGAATGGATGAATGGATTACACAAGATCGTATAATTTCACCACCATCAGTCGGTAATCAAAAAGTACGACAGATTAAACGTAAGGAAGAGCGTAGAAAACGAGAAGAGGAAGAAAAGAGGGAACGAGAACGGATATTAAATGAGGCTGCTTTGGGATTGGGTGGTGGTACACGGAGGGCATCAATTGATGGTGGTGGTAGTAGTGGTATTGTTCCTTCATCTTCTACTGCATCTCTAACTGGTGCAGTTGGAGGCGGAACAACTAGTGCAGCTGGACGGAAACGATTACGACGTACGGCATCATCAGGGATTGATAGCGGGTCGTCGTTCGATGAATCGTCAGATGATCCTAGTAGTAGATCTAGACGACAATCACGTTCTGCCGGTGGTGTTGGCGTAGGTTCAAGTTCACCCAAGAAAGCACACGCAGGATCCGGTGCACTGTCCATACCACAAGTATCAGCAATCAATGTAGTAACAACCATTGAAGCACAGGTTCTCGATGAACACGAAGGTATGGATGAAATTGCATTAAAAGAACATGAAGAAGTAACCAAAATTAAAAATGTCAATACATTAGAACTGGGCAAGTATCAAATGGATACATGGTACTACTCGCCTTTTCCGAAGGAAATGTTTCGTGATAAGGATGATGTTATTGATGTATTATATGTTGATGAGTTTAGTTTAAATTTCTTTACAAGGAAGGAGGAGTTGTTACGATATCAAAAGAAGGCTTTGATGTTGGATCGAGATAATGATGGTAGTGGAAGGAGAAAGGATAGGAGACATCCGCCGGGGAATGAGATATATAGATGTGGAAATCTGAGCAGTGAGTACATTCTATTAGGGAGAGGTACTTTACCAAATGATTACTGTTCTTGATCTAATGTATTTCTTGTCTCTTATACTAGTGTTTGAAGTAGACGGCTTTGAAGAACGACTCTACTGTCAGAATCTATGCTACATTGCCAAGCTATTTTTGGATCACAAGACTCTTTACTTTGATGTTGACCCGTTCCTATTCTATGTACTTTGTGAGGTGGACGAACGAGGTTATCATCCAGTCGGATACTACAGCAAAGAGAAGTACTCGGACGTCGGGTATAATCTAGCATGTATCCTAACTTTCCCATCTCATCAACGAAAGGGATACGGTCGATTCCTAATTGCATTCTCATATGAGCTTAGCAAGAAGGAAGAAAAGGTTGGATCGCCCGAGAAGCCAATGAGTGACCTAGGTCAACAAGCATACATACCATACTGGACATCAACCATAGTTGACTTCTTATTGAATCAGTCAGGTGATAGTAAGAGTATGAGCATTATTGATATTGCCAAGAAGACATCCATCATGACAGAAGATATTATATTTGCATTGAATACGCTAGGCATACTCAAGTTTGTCAATGGTGTGTACTTTATTTATGCGGAGCAAGGGCATTTGGAAGACTTGGCCAAGAAGCATCCCGTGAAGGAACCTAGAGTAGATCCAAGTAAGTTACATTGGACACCATACATCACTGATGTAAAGAAGGACAAGTATTCAATAAAGAGCAAGGCTGTTTCAGTCGAGGCTGATTTGAACATTGCTAAGTAGGTTTATGTAATGAGGGGAGATGAGCGTGGATGTTGGGGGTTGGAATGGAGAAGAACAAAGCCCCATAAACATAACGGTTACTGAATTACAAAGATACAAATAATATATCACTTGATCAAACTAACATAGGAGGATACCGATACCATATCTTTACTTGAGTAAAAAAAAATATCTTTAATATCTCTGTTTTTGATGTGTTCTCATCCCCTGTCTCCTAGATATCGATATCACCTCCTTTCATCGCAATATAAACAGCAGTTATTGCCTAGATTTATGCTTAATACCTTCGGCGGTGACACAAGTTGAAACTCACATACCAATAATATTGCATATCCCCAATACAATGACTAATGACAATAAAAACAAAACATCAAATTATGGCTCCATACCGCCGCATCACAGCCCAAGTCTCAGTATCAGCAGTACTGCAGAAGAGGATGGCGGGGATACATTTGATGTAAATGATATTCTAATATCTCATGATCAGCAGAATCATCAACGACCGTCGTTGTCGGCAATATCTGATACTCATCACCATAGTACACCAAGTAAGAGAAGCCTATTTGATGGCTGGTTGAGAAGAGACCACTCAATTCATGCATTGACATCATCAATCACATCATTCAGAAGCGCTGTTAATACTACTATTGGTTTAAGAGGTGATGAGAGACTAGTGGGGTTCCTTGGCCCGACTGTAAGTTGCAATCTGAATATGATTTCTTTACAAAGTTGTGCATATCTTATGATATATATTTTCATTTCTTTATAGGATCATTCAGTGGAGAATTTGATACGCAGTAGCGGTGGGTTAGGATTAGAATATCAATCTTTAGACAGGGGAATCATTGATACTGCAATTTGGCATCGTAGGAAGACTTGTCTAATCAAAACACGGAGGCAAAGTATGAATCAAAGTATGAAAAGGGAAGAGGAGAGACTTAGTGACAGTATGCTAAATGCAGAATTGCGAGAAGGATACAAATTTGATACGGAAGCAGTTCGCCATCTAGAAAAGGAACGAGAGTGGATGCAGTGGCTTGTTATTGTAGTCATTGGATTCTTAATGGCCGTGATAGGTATCACAGGGAAGTCGAGACTTGGCTGTTTTATTTGACCGTAGTTTGCCTTTATTGATTCCCCTTGTATATCACAAGTACTAACATATGTTATTATCTCCTCTCTTCATCATCATGATGAATCATGCAACGCGCATCTTCCAGTTTCTCGTACTGCCGATACAATCTTGGATATGAAACTCGATGCCAGTCTGGAATGGTTTGAGAGAGCAGATGAAAATGACAATTATTGGTATTATGGACTAGCTGAATACGTTGGATTGTCCTCACTACTGGCAATCATGGCATTCTTGCCCGTTGCTTTAAAGCCCGTCAGCGGAGGATCGGGTATTGCCGAGGCAAAGGCAACATTGAATGGAATTATCATCCCGAACTGCACCGCATTATCAACAGCTTTTTGTAAAGCTATATCTGTTGTGTGCTCTGTAGCAGCGAGCCTACCTGCAGGACTAGAGGGACCGATGATATTCATGGGGTTGGCTGTTGGAGAGAAGTAAGTAGCTTTTGTGTTCTCATAGCATTCGCATTATAGCTCATATCATATGCTCAACTCTCTTTCGTCAACCAAATAATCCACAGTGCAAATCGATTCATCCCTCACAAGTCACAGTACGACTTGCTTCGAACCGATAGAGCAAGGATTGATTTCGCGGCCATTGGTTGTGCAGCTGGAGTAGGTGAGTTCACCTCTGTCAATATGATATGAAATACTTCCTGTAAATATATCACTAACAACAAACTCTTCCAATAAACAGCTGCGGCTTTTCGATCTCCAGTAGCAGGTGTACTGTTTGCAATGGAGGAAGGCAGCTCATTCTGGTCGACAGTACTCACCTGGCGTTGTTTCCTCTCTGCGTGTGTTACAGTCATCTCCATGTTTGCTATACTCACAAAGATACTCGATGCAGATGAGGAAGGCTTCCACATCAATAGCATGGCAATATTCAATGGCGTAAGTGGAGAGAAGAAATCCAATCTAGCAATTGATGATTCGGCGCATCCTGACTTCGACTTGTGGGAATATTTTCTATTCGCTTTCGTTGGTGCTGGCGGTGGCGTTGTTGGGGGTTTGTTTTGTTCGGCAAACCGGAAACTTGCAATGTTACGGGCTAAGCTATCTCTCAGTACTGCAAAGAAGGGGCTTGAGGTACTGATTATCTCAGCTGTTTGCGCTACCACCATTTGGATTTTGCCAAGTTTGCCTATTTTATCAAAGTGTGGAGATATTACCGGAAAGCGTCTCGGTCCATCATACTTTAGACAGTTCAACTGCGAAGAAGGAGAGTACAATGAGCTTGCTACATTGCTTCTGAACCCACTTGGAGCTAAGGGTATCACACTACTCTTCACTGAAGACGACCCAGAAGCGTTTTCCATCTCCACATGTATCGTTGCTGGGCTGTGTCACTTGATCATTCTGTGTGTGGCATTCGGTATGTCAGTTAGTGCAGGTATCTTCATTCCACTGCTCTTCATTGGTTCGGCTTGGGGAAGAGCGTTTAGTCTAATCTGCAATCTATTTCTAGATGCCGACTGGCAGCTTGACCCTCGCACTTATGCAATTATTGGGAGTGCTGCCACTCTCGGTGGTGTTGTACGCGTATTGATCTCGTTGACTGCAATTGTGTGCCATACAACAAGCCTGAGCTTCTTTATGACGCCAATAATGTTGGCTACTCTCGTTGCTCAGAATGGTGAGTCGGACCAATGTGTACACTTGATGTGCTCTGTTTTCTATGTCAAGACCTTATATCATATATTTCATCTCAGTTGGTAATTGGGTATCTAAAAGGCCAGGTATTTATGACATACTTCTACAGCTTCGAGGTATTCCTTTCCTTGAAGAATCGTGTCCTACAGGGGCGAGACATGCGAACATTAGGGCGCGAAATGTAATGAGCGCAGGAGTAACCACTATTGGCACTACTATGATTGTGAAAGATTTGATTGGTGTCTTGACAAGGCATAGCTATAGTGATTTTCCGGTTGTTGACTCTGGTGGCGATGGTGCATTACTTGGTAGTATATCAAGAGTGGACTTACTTGCACTCTTGAGCAAGAAGGAGCTTTTCTTTGCCAAAGGAGAAGACGGCGGCTTGCTTACATATGATGAGCTGGATATAGCCCGAACTAAATCAAAGGGAATGTCAATAGAAGATATTAAGAAAGGCCTGACAGTTGATGACGAAGAGAAGTACATCTACTTAAGCCCATACATGCAAATCGCACCCATAACAATCCACGGGCATGGTTCGGCCGAACGAGCGTACGAGATCTTTAGGTCTTTAGGCATCCGACAGTTACTTGTTGTTGACAAGCACAGCCGGCCAATTGGTATAATCATGCGCCATGAGCTCGCTAGACTGGAAGAAATTGGTGAGGACCACCACCACATTGAGAAGAAGCAACGAGAGACAATGCTTTCTCGAAGGAGCAGTGTTCGTCATTTTGCTTGATCAGGGAAAGTATTAGTTTTACAATCACAAGTTATTTGTATCATTTCATTAGTAGAGTAAGAGAAGTAGAAGATAGAGAATTATATCACATGTTTTGATCTGGCTACTATGGGTCTTTCCATGGATACAGTACAAATTTCTGTAGAGCATATTTCATAGCCTTTTCGTTTCTTCTTTGCATGGCACAGTAGACGGCATCACCATCCTCATCGCCATCATCACCCCTACATATATCTGGTAGCTCAATATTCAAACAGCAGTAATCTAATGCTAATATTCTGCATATCTTTCGCTTTGCATCATCGGAAACTTTTGTCACATTGAACCGCCGAGTGATCTTTCGACCGTGTGTCATTTCCCCATCGGGTATTGTCACTCCTTTTGAACTAGCGATCTCTTGCCAGCCCTTCTCTGCCTCTGTTGAATTGTATATTGCAGTAACAGGAAACGGCTCACCCGATGGGAATATTAGATTAGACATTTGTAAATTCAAGCTGACGGAGATAGAAGAGACATACTTGCAATATGAGTATGATACATACACACATTGTTCATCAACTAGACATGAGATACTCACTGAATATCAAATGGATCTAGTCCACTATAATCTCGAACAAACTGCTCAAATCTATGAGCTAAGTTACCGTCATCAATCGATGGTATTAAATTACAATCCAAGAACTTTCCAGTATTCAAAATTTCAACAGGACAATACATGAGACGAAAGTCATGTATGTTTTCTAATCCTTCATACAGATATGGATATTTGTCTACTTTCCACTTTATTTCAAAGTAAGCCTTACGAACTCGTGGTTTGTCACGTACTATAGGTCCTGATCCCATCCATGGTCCTAACCTAAAGAATGCTTCATCATATGATGAATAAAATCTATTCATCGGTTCTCTGACAAATGAAACCATATTATAATTCTTCTCATGTACTAGCTCTTCCATTTTATCATGTTTCATTCTATTATCATCACCTTCTAGAAAATCTTGCATTGCATGTCTAGCTGAACTACTTGATGACTTTGGTATATTCCTATAGATTAATTTGTATGTATGTGATAATGATACTAATGACTGTGGTCTATCTTGTATGTGTCCTGCATAGTGTGTTGTATTGATATAGCAATGTTGAACTGCCTCGGCGTGTGATATATCAAGTGTTCCTGGTTTATATCTTAATCGATTGATATTTGATGGAAAGGACTTTTTACCCCTCAGAATTTGTGTTATATATTTGCCATCATATAGGTCTCCATCTCCTTGATTATTGTTGTTGTTGTTGTTGTTTGATATTTTGTTGTTAGTTCCTCTAGTCTTCCTCTGTTCTACTGGTGATTGATCATGCTCATTATAAAACTGATCAGAACTTGGATTTGTAGTACGATATCCAATAAAAAGGTTGGTTATTGCAATACCAAATGCCAATCCAACAAGTAAATACAGTAAGTTTTGACGTGCACCGTCCTTGCCTTTGCTATTTGATCTTTTAAGAGGTAGCTTGCTGATATTATTCCGCCGAGTTTTACTAGGCGACGATTCAATGGGATCTTCTGAAGCTACAGTCATCATGATAGTTCGATATCAGTATGCCTATGCTGCCTCTACTAATACAATGCCAACCGGTGCATCCAAACTTTTGACCTTTTTCATTTTACGAGGATTGAGGATACCGTTAATATTAATATCATTTGGTTACATACACCAGACTATAGGTAAAGGGAGATAGAGAGATGGATATATGTCAATATCGTATATATAGCTGTCAACTGTCGATATATACAGAGGTAGGTTAGATAGAACGGGAAGTTTATATCTTGGTATGCTCCGTGACGGATACCGTAAGCAAAGGAATAACAATATGTTTTGTTCCTCTATCGCCTTTGGATTGTATTTTTAGCTCAGAGCATCCACACACTTGGTTGATACCATATGATGTTCATGTTTCTCTTCCATCTCTTACTCTTCTTTGTGGTTATAATTTGTTGTGATGCTTTATCAATCAATAGACGGCATTATTTGCAAAGACAAACAGGATACATTGCCACTATCACCACATCAACATCAATAATATTAACACCATCATGTGCACAAGCTTCTAATACAAAAAGTCGAACTGATGGGTACAAAGTACAACATTCAGAACGTGAGTGGGCATATATATTATCTGGTCCGCAATACAATATATTAAGACAGGGAGGAACTGAGAGACAAAAGTCATCTATTCTCAATACATTTACCACTGATAATGTTGGTACTTATGTTTGTGCAGGATGCAACACACCCCTGTTTGATAGTAAAGATAAGTTTAGCTCGGGCACTGGTTGGCCCTCATTCTCTTCCGCTTTAGAAGGAGTGGAAGAGGAAGATGTGGATCAGCTTCGTGCTACATTGGATGGGAGAGAAGTGAGATGCAGTACCTGTGGTGGTCATTTAGGAGATTTATTCAATGATGGCTGGCTATATCGGGGGAGTTCTGCGGCCAAAACAGGAAAGAGGTTTTGTATCGACGGATCTGCTTTAATCTTCAAGCCTGCAAATGGTGGAGAGGATATATTTGGGGATTCACCGCCGAAGAATAAATCAATTCAGTATCAACCAAGCATATACAGAGATGCAGCATAATGTGTCTTATAAGAGAGATGAAGTATACCAAAACTGATTTGAGCCATGTGTTCAGTAATAAGTCTCTTATCTTTACTTCTTTTTTCGTGCTGGAACACCTTTTCTTAGCACGACATTGATAACACTCTTTGGTAAGCTATATTCACTTCCCTTTGCACCGCCATGGCTAGATGTTTTCTCATCTCCTGTTAATAAAGCTGTTAATTCCTCTGATAGATGACCTTGGAAGGTTATCTCTACTCGATCTTTCTTCAGAGCAGGCCTGCCAACGGGATCAGTTTCAATTGATGAAGAACATGCAAACCTGTGTGAGACTTCTTGTGCTAAACCTTCTCCTCCTATACCATACTCTTCCATACCTCTTAGATGCGTCAAGAACTTCCTCCGATTACCCTGTCTAAACTCAACTTCAATCTCTACAGGTTTCGGTGCCCCTCTTCGTATTTGTAAGATCTTACTACCTGGCATTTGGACTACAGCGTGTCCCGTGTCCATACGGCCCAACCATTTTTCAATCAACTCTTTTCTCTTGGCGGATGTGGGATACTCTGTCTTTTGACCAGCTTGTTTGTTCTTCTTTGATACTCGATAGAGAGCGTCACACAATGGACCGTTGATTAAGATGCGTCCCTTTGAATTTGGATCTACTAACTGCTCTTTTTCGATGTATCCTTCTGCCAAAGCTCGACACTCTGTCTTGGTTAAGAATCCTGTGCCCTTCCTCTCCTCCGTCTTGGCAGTGGTGGCCATGACTGCATCTTTATCAAGTTGCATTCCTTCCGAAATCTGTCGAGGAACAATGAACAAGTCTACCACTGCCAATTTTGTCTTTTGATCACCAGGTGATGCCTTCATAGATGATAAATCTCCACCGCTGGACTCGAGTTCCTTCTTCCAGTTTCTCTTGAACTGAATTAAGTCGGGGTTGTTCTTCGTAATGTCATTAATGAAAGCACATTTATCCTTCTTGTCTTTACTTGCTGCAAGCTTGATAACACCATCTGCTTCCATTTCTTTAAGGAAAGGCCCAATCTTCTTATATGTTGTTTGTTTCATATTCAATCGATGACCCTCAACTGCAGCTAGTAAATGTTTGGCATAGTACTGACTGACGGGAATTGGCAGTGGAGTTTTGGAGCTAATCATGAGTAGAAGAGACTTGTAGAAGGCGTTTTGTAGTATCTCATCGTGATCGGGCTCATCGGGCTCTGTTTCTTCAACCTCTTTGTTCTCTTGGTTGGTGTCGTTGGTTGTACTTTCGATTGCAGCAATTCCTTCTTCCTTAGTATCGACAGTGTCAGATATTGTCATTTGCCCCATTTCGACTGCAGTTGTAGTATCTACATCTTGACTTTCATCGCTGTCACTTTCATCGTCCCCCACTTCTAATATCGGATAGACCATACTTCCGTCTACAAATCCTTTATTTCCAAAATTGCCATCATCATATACACTACCGCCCAGCGGATTGATAATTCCATTCTTTGATTTAGCATTCGACTTTGTGGGAAGACTATTCTTCCATAAATCATCGCCATAGCAATTGAGTATTGATACACCTACGCCCTTCTTCCCTTGTCCAACAAAAGTCAAAGCTGATAGATCTTGACTACTCTTACCATTCTTGTTGTAGCAATATTCACGAAAGAGACTATGTTCAA
>Ga0214477_100088_pt1 | contig 58762 bp, 52 predicted proteins | sample M1_20Mar14CPVII9_FD_165058 | JGI IMG/M metagenome (GOLD analysis project Ga0214477, IMG submission 165058) | Marine eukaryotic communities from Monterey Bay, California, United States - M1_20Mar14CPVII9sort6BwellC16 | ecosystem: Environmental > Aquatic > Marine > Unclassified | place: USA...
GTCATTGATGGTGGTCCACTGCCTTCAAAGAATGATGAGGTCGTACATCGTAAACAAACAAAGGCAAAGTTATTCGCGGAAGCATTGACGCTTAAAGAAACAGATTCTACTGCCGCAAGGAAGAAGTTTGCTGCTTCGATTGAAGTGTCAATTGATCAGGTGAAGAATGGAGTTTTAGAGCGCTTAAGAGATGCTGGTTTGAACATCATCCAAGCACCCAATGAAGGTGATGCTCAGCTTGCATGGTTGATGAAATCAAAATGTATCGATGTAGTCTTTTGTAACGACTCCGACTTACTGGTATATAATTGTGAACGGGTGGTTGTAATCAAGTCAACGAATGATCCATATTCTGGATCAGAGTACTATATCAACGATGTATTTGACAAGACTGATCATCTCCTCTCTGAGTATACCCCAGACAAGCTAACTGCTCTAGCTCTAGTGTGTGGGTGTGACTTTAGCGACGGTATAACTGGCATTAGTTGGACGAAGGGTGTGAGTCTTATCCGGGTTCATTGGAATGAAGACACTCCCCTTGATTTGGATGTGTTGATCAATGCAGCCAAGGCAATCGGTAGTAATGTGGTTGTTCCGTCGAATTTCATTGAGCAATTTAAACGAGGCTTTATTACGTTCAAGCACCAACGGGTATTTAACTCTTCAACCAAAACCATTCAATACCTACGTCCTCCCACGGACAACATCAGTCCAACATTTCTTGTGGAGACTCTTGGAGAGCCTATTGCTGATACATCTATTAGCCAAGCTGTTGGAAGTGGCTTCTTTCATCCACTCGCACTAAAACCTTATGACGAGGTACTACCTGACGAGGAAGATGATGAGGAAGAAGCGTCACCAGAGGCTGTCGTTGAGTCGAGTGAATCTCGTGCACGTATCATCCACAAGGAAATGGAGGCTATCGAGCAAGAGTTCAATGACCTCAGTGATGAGGAACGTGAGGCGCTCTCAGATGAATATAATCAAAAATTGTTGTCCAAGGAGCAAGGGATACAGCGTAAGAAGGCTACAGACCCTTTGGATCGTGACGTTCGTCTGTGGGAAGAAAGAAAGGCACTTTTTGAGAAATATGAACAAGAGTATCTTGATAAGATTGCACAACACGGGACGGATAATGTGAACAAGGAACGAGTCATACAATGGACTATGTTTGTAATCAAGAAGATGGTGACTGAGCATGGGGAAGGAGTTTCTGGATATGGATTGAAGGCAATGCCAGGAAACGATGGTACTCCCTTAAGTCATGAAGACCTGATGTATATCATTGATACAAAACGCAACCCTACCGTTTCTAAGATTACAAGCACAGCAGAGGCTGCGACTGTTGCTATTGGAAGACACTACAAGCGTAGTGAATGTTGTCGTTATGATAAGGATTCTATGGAAGATGAGAGCGATAGTAATCAGCAGCTCATACATCGATTCATTCAATTCCCTGAATTTATCCGAGGTGATTGTGGAGCATACTATGGTGAACTGATCGAAACAGATGTACTCTTTCTCGTGCTAGGGAACGTGCTCAACAGAACCTACTTTGGCAGAGCTATTGATCCTTTTGGTCTAAAGAATCACTGCTTTGGATTATCATTCATTATTAACTTTAGTGAATTACTGAATGACAAGTCAATGGGGATGTGCTCTACCCAGTCATCAGGTGTCATCCGTCATTTCCAACAGACTTTTACCACTGACTTCATGTTGGTAACAGTATCGAGCCGTAATGGTAATACAAGAACAGCTCAAGAAGTTACCGACCGTAAGATATCATGCAGTAGCAATGAAGAAATTGTTGACCTTTTAATGCAACATGCTGATTTGGAGAAGTTGAGGAATTGCAATAATAACAGAACTCTCCGATATGATATCATGATGAAAGATGAGATTCTCAAGAATGTTGCATGGAGTGGCAATCGTTGGAAAGATCAGAATGAGACTGAAGGAATCAAGTCTCTTCTCTCCAAGGCCCTCGACAAATATGACGCATGTGTCGTTAAACATGTGCAGCGCAAAGAACGATGGAGAGCAGCGGGTTTCCTCAGACCAACTCAACCTTATATAGAAGGATCAGAGGAGGAGATCGTAACGATTCTTAGTGATCCCAATGCCTTGAAAAATATCGAGAAGCCTGGTCCAAACGATGTCATATCAGGTCGAGGTAAGGGGAGTAATAATCATCCTGGTAATGTCAAGTTCCGTCGTATTGTTGAAGATTTGAAGTCCACATACAAAGCTGCCACCAGACAAGAGAAGACTAAGCTTAGCACGAAAGTCGTTGCTGATTGGCGTGTAATGGATCCATCTCGTCGTTTCCTCAAGTTGAACGAACAGACAGGATTATGGGATGATATTGGTGATGAGTTGGCTCGGTGGAAGTGCTCCCAAATGCTTCGAGAGAAACCTCTTTCGGAAAAGAAGAAGAGTGTGGAACCTACAGCAAAATCCACTAATCCGCCTAGGAAGAGCCGCGAGGTCTCTGCTTCTCGGCCTGAGGAGAGCCGCGAGGTTGATTCTGTACAGAAAACAAATCCTATACAGGCTTCTCACTCACAACCAAATAGTGGCGGGCAACAGCAACAAGTGTATCAGTCTTCTCAGATGCAATCATCATATCAGCCTTTACCACTTGTTCAGCCTTCATCACAACAAGTAAGTCAAAAAGTTGCCTTACATGAGGCTGTCCTATCGGCTATCCGTCATCCCCAGGGTATTATCGATCCAAGCTGTTTGCAACGTGCCATGGCACAAGGATTGCCTGAGAAGTTTATTCAAAAGGCGGCAGTAGTAGCAAGGCAACAAAGTAGAAGTCGTCAACAACAAGGAGGTCAGAGTGGTCAAACTATACAGCAAGGGGGGCCTCCTCCACTAGACCGAAGTAACACTATCACTCCTCGGCCTGAGAAGCGCCGTGCATTATCCTCTATTATTAACACAGCGAAGACGAACGCAATTCAAGATGTAGATAAGCTCAAGAGGAAAGCACTTACGAAGGAACAACAAGAGAGGAAAGAACAACTTACTAGTGCCCATAGATCATTGGTAGATCAACTGCAAATCCCTTCGAACTCTGAATCTTATACTCAAAGGATGGCGATTCAAGCAGCAAATGCTCATATACTATCATCCATAGCTACTGTTTCCATGACCTACGGTACAGAGGTGCCTTCTAATCTACAACCGCTAAGGTTATACCAGACCCAGCAAACAATTCAGGGTAACAGAATGATAGCTGTCGATATGCTACCAATACGTATTATCTCCCTACCCACTCTGGCAGCTCAAACATATGAGTGCTTTACCCGAACACTTCAATATCCAAACGGAATGCAGTCACTAGTACCTGTCCAGATGATCTATCTCATGCCAGGAACATTCTTGTTACCTCAGCGTAATGATGGGCAGACTATCGAGGGTTATGTTTATAGAATTGGAAGATCATGTTGACGATACGACTTAGAAGGCTAAAACTGACTAAAAAAATTGATAATAAAATCACAAAACTAGAACTCCTCCCAAATAAAAACAAAGATAAACCACACGAACCCCAGAGTAAAAGCAAAAAAATAGTAAAAGGAAAAGATGAAGAGACGAATGAGGTGGTAGGAGAAAAGAAACAAGACTAAAAGTAAGTCACAAACAAGATACACGAACATACTACCACATCATCATCGTCGCTTATTCTCGACGACATAATAATTGCAAAGCTCCTTCAATACATCAATATCTACTTATCATCATCGATCAACATCGCTTATTAATGAACAATCAACAACGAACACTTGTATCATCTTTATTACTATTGTTATGCTGCGGAATTTCGGCTAGCTCGAATCAATCGGTATTCAATCATCATACACATTATAATATAAATCCAAACAAGGGAGCATCAAGTAACAAGAAAGAACACGACTTCAGAAAGCTCAAGAAGACGACACCTAACCCAACGCCTCATCCAACACCTAACCCAACACCATTGCCGACTTCTCCTTTAACAAGCAAGCCCACGGCAGGTCCTGGTCAGACTGTTACAATATATGAAGCAGAAGATTATATCACAGCAAATGATGGAGTTAATTTGTCGACTAATCATCCAGGATATACCGGATCAGGTTTTGTGGACTATGGAGGTTCGGGTACTTATCTTGAATTTACCAATATAAATGGAGATCAGGGAGGTGTCTGCTCATTGAGAATAAATTATGCCAATGGAGGAACTTGGACTCGTCTTTGTGATGTTAGTGTAAATGGAGTGCATCAAGTTGGAATTCAATTGGAGTTCCCACCCACTGGATCGTGGGAAATCTGGGCTAATGCAGTACCTGTCGAAGTGGATTGCATCTCTGGTTTCAGTAACACGATTCGAATCACTGGCGCTACTAGTGGACCAAATATGAACAGTGTGGAAGTTACAACCATCCCTTTAACCGAAAGTCCAACATTGGCTCCTTCCATGCACCCAACAACATCACCTTCATCAATACCGAGCCAATCACCGTCTGAAGAACCATCATCTGAACCTTCGAGTCAACCTTCGAGTGAGCCCTCCTCTCAACCATCTAGTCAACCTTCGAGTCAGCCGTCTACACAGCCGTCATCACAACCATCTAGTCAGCCTTCTAGTCAGCCGTCATCTCAGCCATCCTCTGAACCCACCTCTCAACCGTCTAGTCAGCCTTCGAGTCAACCATCGAGTCAACCCTCTTCACAGCCATCTAGTCAGCCTTCGAGTCAGCCGACAAGTCAACCCTCATCTCAACCATCCACACAGCCGTCTAGTCAGCCGTCATCTCAGCCTTCGTCACAACCTTCGAGCCAGCCTTCGAGCCAACCTTCCTCGCAGCCGAGTTCTCAGCCATCTAGTCAGCCTTCGATTCAGTCATCGAGTGAGCCCTCGGGTCAACCATCGAGTCAGCCTTCGAGTCAGCCATCGAGTGAGCCCTCGGCACAACCGTCTAGTCAGCCCAGTACCCAGCCGTCTTCACAGCCTTCGAGTCGACCTTCCTCACTACCATCATATCAACCCAGTATGCAGCCGACATCAGGCCAGACAAGTGCTCAACCAACGACCTCATTCCCTACGACAAGTCCCTCAATGCAACCGACAACCTCATTTCCAACACTGGCGCCTTCAATGCAAACGACGACTTCATTCCCAACGATGCTCCCTTCTCTTAGTCCAAGCACTTTGAATCCAACTGTATTGCCTGTGACTGCACCCCCCACAATAGTTGAGGACAATTTTGATTGGGCCCTCGATGATGATTGGATAATGAGTATGAGCATGAGTATGAGCATGAGTATGAGCATGCCATCTTTGTCACAACAACCGTCTTCTGAACCGACAGCAAGTGTAACAATGTGCGATAACGGTAGAAGGCGTTTATCATCAGGTGGATGCGCCCCTACTACAGTTGAGCCAAGCTTGTCTCCAGTATCCTTAGAGCCAACGGCAAGTGCCACAATGTGTGGTAATGGCAGAAGACGTTTGTCAACTAGTGGATGTGCTCCTGTAACTCCTCCCACTCCCAAGCCAACAACAATGTGCGGCAATGGCAGGAGGCGATTATCAACAGGTGGCTGTGCACCTGTTTCTGTACCTCCGACAATTGTAGTTGACGATTATTTTAATTGGGCTCTCGCTGATGATTGGATCATGAGTATGAGCATGAGCATGAGCATGAGCATGCCATCTTCATTTGATGACGACGATGATGATGTGATTATAAGTTCAGCACCAACATCCAAGCCATCAACTGTATCCGAGGAACCTTCAATGAATGATAAACTTCCCTCTAGTCAGCCGTCACAAACACCTTCTACTCGGCCATCAATAAGCTCGACAAGTGAATCGCCAAGCTCAATTCCAAGTTCTCAATCCAGCGAGACACCTTCAGTATCCCCAAGCCTTGCACCTTCCAGGAGATGGACACAAGTTCCTACTCGTGTTGCATTCATACTGATATCAACTCCCGAGCCTTCAAGTCAACCAACCACATCAGCTCCATCTGTGATTCAATCGCCGACATACACACCATCAATTTCGACAGCTCCTAGTCTGAACTGGAATTATAGCCCTATAGAGAGTAGGGTACAGAAACAGGCTGCTTCACCATCAATTGGAACATTACCTCCTACTATCAGTGCATTACCAACGATGGAGGTATCAGCAGCAAGTGGGGATTGCAATCAAATAATACTCTTCTTGTCTTTTGCATCAATAGTCTTGTCTGTACTACTTATGATGTGAAATTGGAATGTAAATTTAAACATTAACTCTGTACTAGTATAAACCAACTAACTTTTGATCATACCTACTTTACACTATCTTTTCTTATGTCCCTTCTACATCTTGCCTTAAGCATAAGTATCCTTTGATAGCCCCCTCCAACGTGTTTTGAAGTGTCTCTCTCCTTTTCTAGCTCACCACAGGTCGCATTAAAATGATGGAGTAAGTGTCTTTTCGTATTTGAAGGTCATTACATCCTAACGGTATCTTTAGAAACCAATCGATCATGTTTTCGAGGGGTTCTCACATTCGATGTGGGGAATCTTTGCAACTCCGCATATAGGCTCAGCACAGATGAGACTAGTAGCTTAAGTCACTATAATATTCTTTTCATTTCTGTCTAAAGCAATTAACCATGAACCTCAATAACATACTACTTTGTAGTTTCATTGTAATCGTTGTCTACGCTGGCGATGACAATGACAATGACAGTAACAACCGTCTAAGTCTAAATCTAAAACATCGTCTCTTTGCAAAGAGTAGCAAGGCTGTATCGACACCGAGCAATAAGGCAACAAAGAGTAGCAAGGCTTTGGGTAGTAAATCTAAAACTCAAAAGGCAGAAGATGACACGTCCTTGTTGTTCACTTCGTCGTGTTCTGACGTACAGGCAAAACTTGATTCATGTGAAGCCGCAGCTTCAACTTTGGACGACGGACAAAGCCACAAGATAACTTGGGAATATCCAATTACTAAAATAAATGGAGAAACTCCTCCAGGTAAACTACAACCATTGGTAAACACCGAAACCATGCTCGATACAACACAAAGCGATGGCAACCGTTTGGTAGTAATTAGAGGCACACGACTTGCAGGAACTAGAGTTGCAATACATGTACATGAATATGGTGGTCACACCTGTGTACTTGAAGGAACAATCACCGACTTTGTTGAAGGCGAACCAAATGGCATTTACCCAGCAGGCACCTGCTATTATATGCCATCTAATACTCCAATGAGCGCTGCAAATCTTGGTGCTGAAGACGCAATATTAATTGATACATTTGTTCTTCCGTTTGATGTGCCAACTATTACTATAATGGAACCTGGATACGACGCCGAGGAATAGAGTGGATATTGATAGCTTAATGTTGGATTAAGTAGATGGTGAAACCAACTCCAAGGCTTAAGTGAGACGATGGAATGAAGTGATGGATGATGGGTATGTAATAATATATATGTGGTGAGTGTTCAGATGTACACAACTTTTGTTGTGGAACTGAAGCACTTATGGATGAGGTTCTTGTTTGCCAAGGAGGATTGCAGTCGAAGGAGGATTAGTGGCAAACCAGATGGAAGTTAGATAAGTCTAAATTTGAATTTTGATACAATGAACATTCATTATATATGTAGACTAGTCTACATACAAGGGAGGTGGGTCATCTACTTAATCTATTTGATAATACCCAGTATATGCGCTCATACCATACTTGGAATAACTCTAACTTAACTTAACGACCTTGTATTTCTTTGGCTTATGCAAAGTATCCTTTGATAGCCCCCTCCAACGTGTTTCTCTCTTCTTGACTCAGATCAAGCGTTGTATCTATCGACTCTATAATCTCTGGAGCTTCTTTTTCGACATGTGCCATCAAACCTCCCATGATAGTTTGTCCATCTAGATATCCCTGACTAGCAGCTAAGAGTGCTACACACTCCTCGGATAGTTTTTTCGTCTCATCCGTTCGTTGGTTCATGGCAAGTAAATAGGCATCTCGTCGTTGTACTTGTCTAACATCTCCTTCTAACGAGGCGCCGGGTAATGTAAAAGTAGACAGGGACGAGTCCATAATATCCAAGGCCTGCTGAAACTCGAACCGAAGACTACCAACGACACTTCTTAAGGCAGGAGCATCAGCACGACAGTTTCTTGTGTCAGCACCAATACCAACTCTCGTCATACTTCGTGAGGGATCAAGTGGTGGACTGCGGCCTTGTTGAGCTAGAGCCTCATCAAGCCACACTTGCCCATCGGACATTGAGATCAAATCTTCAACATGTTGAATTGCCAATCGTTTGGTATTTTCTGTTTCAGATGGTTTAGGCACCGGTAGATTGATCTTTCGTAGATTTGTTGGTGTCAGGGGAACCTTGGCTTTAATGAGCATGTCAATTCTCATCTTGATCTTATCGGCCATGCCATCAAAATCAGAAGCTTCGAAAGTTACTTCATCTTCATCGCTATTATCTTCTTCTTCTTTAGGATTGGGAAGTGTTGATAGTAGAACAAGTGTAACACTTCCTCCTCCCTTATTAGCCTTGAAACGAGCAGCACGCTGTATTAAACTTGAGAAGAATCCTCTCATTTCTGAAGAACTACCACCCTGTAAATCTGCCTCTACTACAGAGTTTACGCCATACACCTTGACTAGCTCTCTTGTTGTGATATCCCACAGTGACTTGTGGAGGTTGATATCATCAATGATAACAACTGAATCCCCTCCTGTAGTCAGAGCGTGGTGTTCACCAAGTGTACATGTAGCGGCTGCTACAGCTACAGCCTCTGAAGCTTCCATAGTTGCACCAATCTCAACATCTCCATCTTGACTTGTTGACGAATCATGATTTGAAACTACAGTTACAATATCATCCTGAATACCTGCCTCTTTGACATTGTTCAATACACTCGATCGAACCTCATTCTTTCCAGATGTCAAGCCATAGAAACATCGAATACTCTTCTCCTCGTCAGATGATACACTCGATTCTACCTTGTGTTTGTAATTATTAACAACATTCCTCATCAAGTTAATCATCCATTTTCGTTTATTCACTCCACCACTACTTTGACCATCTGTTTCTTTATCCTCTTCACCAATAACTAACATGTTTTGTCCTTTCCCAATGGGTGTTAAGGCATCAATGGCTGTAATACCGGTAACCAATGGTGAATCTATCAATCCAATATCGGATATTTTGGGTATTTGTACAAATATAGGACGTTCATTTGAATCTGCGGGTGGTGTATTCATATTGTTTGTATCGATTGATAGTGAAATTCCGTCAATTCCAGAAGAAGATGATGATGATGCCTTGGGTAATGAACGACCAACACTACCATCATTCAATACTGATACATGACGACCTAAATAATCAACAACACTTCCATTTGGTATAGATGATGGATTAATTGATACCAATTTTGTAGACACTGTGCATTCTGTATCAGTGGCGTCATCATCATTTAAAGAAGAATCTGAATCAATTAATACAAATGCAATAGGATGACGATGTGCTACAACTAATCCAGTGGCTGAATTTGAGAATGTTACTGTACGGCCTGTTAAGTCTCCATCTGCCATTGCACCCTTCTTCTTCTGTTGAATACCCAAATCATTCTTTGCAGGTGTACTCTTGCCAAATAATGCATTCGCCAATTCAACTTTATCACTCTCATCTGGATTAATATCTTGATTATTCTTCAATCCCAATGATTCATAACTTTCGTCTGGGCTATTGATTAACGGGACGCTACCATTATCATTATCACCGGCTACACCTACACCTACCGCTGTTAATGTTTGTGGTATATATAATTCTTCTTCAATTAATTTAACCACCGCAAATGATGCAGATGTTGTGGGGAGGGTTTGATAGGAGAGTACTTTACCTTCAGCTTCGGTGATTGTATTCTCATTAATATTTGTAGATTTTGTTAAGTCTGTTGGTATATCTAGCTCTGCTACCGATTCAGCTGGAGCTGATCTTAATTGATGTATTGATGATGACAAATAGCTCCTCTGTTGCAATTGTAGGATACTGTGTCCATAATTTATATGCTTTTGTGCATAATTTCTTGACGGCAACTTTTTTTTGCTGAGTTGAAAAGCGGGAACATTTGAAGATGTTGACAGTGATAATACTGCGATGAGCTGTGAGGATAACTTCATTATATTAGATGGATGACGAGTAGAGGAAGAAAAGGGGAGAGATACTTGTAATCTGTGATTTGATTGGTATCCTTTGCAATAGGTGCGCAGAAAAGCGTAGCTTGGTACTATAGATGAAGAAGAAGAATATAGAAAGCGAGATTGATAGGGATAGTATGCAGCAATAGAGCGTAGTATGTTGCTGGCCATTGAGGACAGTTGTGATGATGATGATTGTTCTTCTTCTGACAAATATCATTTTTTTTCTCAATTCATAGGCCACATGAATTGCTCAATGAGTCCCTCCTGGGTCCCGTAAAATGGCCAACTTATACATTAAATATAGCTTCCGGAAAATAAAAACTCAAAAAAGTGGCCGGCCATTACCATCCAGAACTATGTACTGTGTGGTAATGGCCGGCCACTTTTCCCATTTTTTCATTTTTGACGCCGAAAAGAAATGTATAACTTGGCATTTTTCACTTTATTGTAATTGGGAGTCTTTTGGATACCTGAGCAATTCAGTGCAGTATGGGCGGAGGATCCACTCATGTACGAGGGCAATCAGTCTGCTGATTTTATTAGAGATGCTTCTGGCATATAATAATCTATCGTTGGTACTGATATTATAAGGATTAGATTAAGATTTAATTAACACTCTTATCTGATAGTAGTCCGGCGGTAGTATAAACCAAACATAATAATAATGAGCACAAATTGCAATGACGGTGCATCAAAATCAAATTATGATGATGGTATATGTGAGATGAATAGTATGTTACAGAATATGAGTACTACAGAAAAGGATAATAGCAAAGATAGTGTCTTATCTAATATATGTGCCAATTGTGGCAAGGAGGGCAGTGACGTTACAAATACGTGCAACAAATGTATGATGGTAAAGTATTGCAATGCCTCATGTAAAAAGAAACATCGATCGAAGCATAAAAAACAGTGTGATAGACGTATAGCTGAATTGCATGACGAGGCACTCTTTACGATTCCACCGAAAGAAGATTGTCAGATCTGCTTCATGCGTATACCAATACTTGTGACGGGGAGAAAAAGACATACCTGTTGTGGAAAGATGATATGCAGTGGATGTGTTCATGCAGTTAGACTGAGAGACGGAGATGGACTATGCCCCTTTTGTAGAGCTCCAGCATCAACGTCAGACGAGGAGATGATTGCAAGAACGAAAAGAAGAGCTGGGGATTGTGATGCAGAGGCAATCTACAGCTTAGGAGTATATTATTCTAATGGAGAATATGGGTTTACACAAAATCATGCTAAGGCATTCGAGTTATGGAATCGGGCTGCAGAACTTGGTAGCACGGACGCATATTATAACATTGGTTGTGTTTATCTCCGGGGAACAGGCGTACAAGTGGATAAGAAGAAGGCTACCCATTTCTGGGAGCTAGCGGCCATGAAAGGGTGCGCTGAGGCAAGGTTCAACCTAGGTGTTCACGAGTTTAAGAAAGGCAATGTGAAAAGAGCCATTAAGCACTACATTATTGCAGCTGAAAGTGATTATGATGCTTTGGAAGCAATCCAAACACTTCATCACTTTGGAAAAGCAACAAAAGAAGAATATTCACAAGCTTTACGATCATATCAAGCGTACTTGGGTGAGATTAAGAGTAGGCAGAGGGTTGAAGCAGCAGCATTTAGTGATATTTACAAGTATTATTGATCATATTCCATATCAATATCAACACGAAAAGCAGCAACAAAACCATGATTGAAGATTAGCACCTGGAATGATTATCTAAAATAAAACTACATAGAACCTGTTCTTCAAATAACATGCCAAACCTACATTCCATCCGATCCTCTTTCTAGGTCATACTCTCGATGGAAAATGGAAGGTGTCGCAAGTCGAAAGGGAATAAGGAGTGCCCCCACTTCTGATCTGATGAGCTAGCTTGTAGCATCTTATGCCAAAGGATGTACTTACTACCCTTCATCTTATTCAAATAACAACCTAAGTAAATCTTATTAGAACTAATTGAATATATCGTGACATTTCAGATCTCATAACCTCCAAATCTCAAGTCTATGCCTATTTCGTATTTCTCACCCTGTAGTACCCCTTATCACCTAAAAACTAACACATATCTTCTGCCATCATCATAATCAAACTCGTCCATATGACCCGGGATTCCCAGGTCGAACGAGTGGATCATTCTCCGTTGGATGGCCAAGCTCAACATCGTACTGTGTTCCTGGCTCAGGTGTCGACTGCCTTGAGGGAGTAGACGCTCTTGATACCGAGACTAGAAACTCACCGACGGCGTTTCGTGGACCATATGCTAGATCATAGTTCACTACATGTCGTCGTTCTTCAATGGCATTGATCTGACTTTCAATAGTAGCACAAAAGCTCTCCAAAGGAAGATCAGATTCATCAAGACCGAATGGATCTTCCATGTCATTTCCCACACCAATAATCATCTTAAAAGCAATGAAAATGACAAGAACCAAGATTGGATTGTAATACTTTGCCCCGGGCGCCCACGCTATCGTAGCGGCAATGAAGAAGACGAATCCAATACTGTTAAGAATGATGTCATACGCGACAGGTAAACCAGTCGAACGAACTCGGATACAACCTCCAATAGCATTGGCCAAAATCCCAACTGTTTCCTCCATGGCAGTATGTGCAGCATTCTTTCGTCCGTCGTATGATATCTTATGTTCCGTCTTAACTAACCCCTCATTTATAGTCGCTCGAAGAGCATCAATACAGTAGTAGGGCTGCCAGGCTGCCTCTTGAGTAATGACATCAAGCTCCTCCTGTGCCAACACGCCCTTCCGTACCAATACTTTACCATCTTCCTCATCATCACTAATACAATGACCACGTAACATTGCCTTACAAACGAAGGCAAACGTAATAGCCAAACAATCAACTCGATCATTTAATAACTCATCATGTATCCAAAGTCTAGACTGTTGACATATTCGTATACTATTAACAATAATAGCTCCCCATAATGTCCGTCCTTCCCACCATCGTGCATAACATATATTAGTTCGAAATACCAATGCAAATGAGAATAATGCACCCAATGTCCCCACAGCTGATGAAGAAGCAGTTAAATATGATAACCATTTATTTGATTCACTACCCACATAATTAACACCGTAGGTTAATGCCGATGAAAAGATGAATACGAATAGTAAATCAAATCCTAATATCATTTCGGAGAGGAAACTAATCTTATGCATTGTTTCGGTACAGCATCCAGATGTTGGTGCTGCCTGCTGCTCATTATCGTCGTCAAGTGCTGCTAAGTTTGATTTTGAAGTTTCACTATATTATATTGCAATGCATAAGATAATGAGATATAAGTTTGGTGTATACAATATAGATTATGCGCACATGATATGTACCCTTACCGTTTAATGAATGACTTCGGCGGTGCTGCTAATCGATCGGGCTGTTGACGGTGAGTGTTCAACTTTGGACTGTTAGCAACTGCAGTAAGTGTTGTTGCAGTTGCAGTCGATGCCGTAGCAGAAGCAGGCGATTGGTCGTTGCCAGACCGAACTGGTTGCAACATCATAATCTTCTCCTTCTTAGTGAGCTTTTTCTTTGGTGTGCTATAAACATATGAACGAATGGTATAAGAAGACGATGATTAGATGAATGTAAGGAATGACATATAATGTGTTCATATTTCAAAGATCATGAGAGGATCTCGTATGAGATGTTAAATCAAATTGATATACTCCTCTTCGGGGGCCGATACCATTTACCATACACACTTACATTCTAACCATGATTATTTTTCTCTCTAGAGTAGTAAGAGGATAGGGGAGTTATTGTTTTGCAATGTGTCGTCGTGGGGGAGGAACAATGCCAAAGGTGTAAAATCAGTTCTCTTTTGGTATTGAAAAGGGGATTATATGTCAACAATAGTTTACCTACTTCCGCAAAGAATGGAGGAAGTGACAATGCACATACGATGCCGCTAAATGTATGGTGATTGAGTTAGCCTACGTCAGCGTAGATCGACCCATCTCGAGGTTTCGTTGAATCGCCAAGCAGTAATATCGTTTGATCGCTAATAATGGTTGAGTCGCAACCCAAGCAAAACCAATCAACAAATCTACATACCGTTAGTACTGATATATATACAGCAATCACAGATACATATCAACAACAGCAAACAAAACAATGGTAAAGGCAACAAAACGAGCACGTAAATTCAATGCCAAAGTCGGCACAGGATCCGATGCCTCGACTAAGAAGAAATCACTCTTATCCAAAAAGAATAAGTCAAAACGTACTACCACTAAATCAACATCAGATATCAAAGCCGAATCGCAAGCAATACGTGATGAAGAAATACAAAAAACAAAGAAATTACGTAATGATAATGATTTTACAAATGTTGATAACTTGGGTTCATTGGATATTGATAGTTTCTTTGATAAAGTTGTTGATGGATTGGAGGGTACTAATAATAATAGTGATGGCGAAGAAGATGATATCAACAACAAAACAACCACCACCGCTACACAAGATGATGAAAGCAGTATAGACTCATTAAACTCCCTCAATTCTGAAGAATCTGACATTGAAGCATCAGAACAACAAATGAAAGATCAATTAGCAAAACTCGGCGAGGATGATCCTGAATTTCATAAATATTTAAAAGAGAATGATTCCAATTTGTTAGATTTTGATGTGGATGATGATGATATGAGTGAGGATGATGATGGGGAGTATGAACAAGATGAGGATAAGATGGAGCAGTTACTTGCCGATGCCACCGCAAAAGATGACGAAGAGGAGGATACCACTACTAAACAATTCAAACTACAACAAAAACAATATGAAGATAAATTTTTATTAACACCACTACGTCTACAACAATTAGAACAAGGTGCATTCACATCACACAGTATTAAAGGATTAAAACGTATTGTAGGCGGGTATCGTACTGTTTGTCATTTAAGTGATGTTAATTCACAAGATAATGGTGGTGATAGTGATGAGGATGCAACTAAGAGTAGGAAGAAGAAGGAATTTCAAATTACAAGTCCTGTAGTTTTTGATCGATTGATGGCTGTTTGTTTAGTGCAGTGTCATTCGGAGTTTTATTACCATTTGTTGCGTGTGGAGGATGATGATGAGGAGAGTAGTAGTAGTAGTAGCGGAAGTGAAAGTAGCGAGGAGGATGATGGGGATACGGCGACCAAAAAGAAGAAGTCAACCACGACCACCGCCACTGAGGGAAGTCTTGACGAGAATAAACCATTACATCCCAAGACATTATCCAAATCATCAAATTGGACAACACTCCGACCAATTATTGAATCCTTCCTCAAGTCTACATTACACATCTTAACCGAATCCGGTAAAGAGGCAAAGTTACTACAATTAGTATTATCATCCTTATCAAAATATACACCCTATCTAACATCCTACCCCAAGTTAATCAAGCCATATCTTAAAACATTGGTTAATTTATGGTCAGCACCCATTGATAATTCCGAAGAATATAATACAGTACGATTACAATCTTTTTTACGTATACGACAATTGGCAATTGTCTTACCATACCCCTCCATTGAAGATATTTTAAAAATGACATATCTATCATATGCCAAACGTGCCAAGTTTGGCACAGCATCGAATATCAGCACGACATTACCAACATTAACATTCATGGGTAATTGTTTAGTAGAATTATATACATTGGATTATGCAAGTAGTTATCAACATATATTTATATATGTTAGGCAATTGGCATTGCATTTACGTAACGCGTTGATGAAACAGACACAGGAGAGTATGAGTGTGGTATGTTGTTGGCAGTATGTACATTGTTTGAAAGTTTGGGTTGCCGTGCTTTGTGCTGCATGTGGTACCAAATCAATTACAAGTGATGGAGAGGATGATGGTGGTGCTAGTTCCAAGTTGGGTGGCGGAGTAAACAAGGATGAGGAGGCAAATTTACTTGCCTCGTTGGTATATCCCTTGACTGAGATTATATTGGGTGTATGTCGTTTAGTACCCAATGTACGATTTGTTCCACTTCGTTTACATTGTGTACGATTATTGCAACAGTTGGCAGCATCGACTGAGACTTTCATCCCAACAACTAGTTTGTTATTGGGTGTGTTGGATATGAAAGAGGTGGGTATGAAACCATTGCGTGATGGCAAGAAGGGGAAGAAGAATAAGGGATCTTCAGGTACTGTTCGTGGATTAAGATTACCATTGATATTAAAGTTGCCCAAGGAGAATACACTGAGGACTATGGAACAGTTGGATAGTGTATTGAAGGAGACGTTTGTGTTGTTGAATAGGGAAGTTGATATGTATAGGTATTCACCTGGCTTTCCGGAGTTTACTTTTGCCGTTTTGCAACGGTTACGAAAGGTGAGTTGTTGTTTGTATTGCTGTTTTTGTCGTTGTGCATATTATGTACCAAAATGCTCACATGAATGATCTTTACATCCTTGACTCATACACACATATAACTAGTTCAACAAGGAGATTAGTAATGGTCGATGGCGTGCATACTCCAAGGGTACAATGGAGTTGTGTGAAAAGTACTCTACCTTTGCCATCAAAGGACGATCAACTTTGGTAGATGCACCCAAGGATGTTCGCAGGCTCGAGGCTCTGAAGCCTCCACAGACCCCGTCGATGAGGGAACGGTATGAGAATGCCGTGGCCAAGGAGAAGAGACTTGAGGCTGCTACTCAGCCTGCAATGAAGGCTGGGTTTCAGCAGATGGTTAAGGATGCCAAGAAGGAGGAAAAGGCTAACAAAAAGAGGAAGAACGAGGAGGATAGCGATGATGAGGAGGCGGAAGTGAAGAAGGCGGAGACAAAGAAGTCCAAGCCCAAGAAGAAAAAGAAGATTGTTGTGAATGAAGCGGATCTCAAGAATGTCCAGGCTCTTGAGCAGGATGACGAGGTCAAGGAGGGAATCTGGTCAGAGAGTGAGTCTGACTCGGATTAGATAGTAGTTAGTTTGTGTTTGGGGTATAATATGAGGTTGTGTTATATGTGTAGCACAACAAAGAAGGATATGACAAATAGAAGTAAATGTAGTTGATAGTTTGGCACATCTTATGTAACTTTCTTGCACTCTTTCTTGTGCTCAGGCCAGTGCTTCTTCTGACAAGAGTTACTGCAATATTGCTTTGTCTTACAACGTGAGCAAACAAACAATTGATTTCTATCAAATCTCTCATAACAACCCTTACAAAGGCCAGTCTTGCTCTGACATTTAGGATCTTTACGCATCTTGTCTATACAAGGACACGCGATCCTCTTTGAAAAGAAGTTAATAAGAGATTTCTTATCTCCCTCTAGAACATCTGCAATGCGGAGTTGCTTTTTAACAGTCACCTCTTCTGTCAGTTCACAACTATTAGGATCTAACTCTAAAAGTATCGCCGCAGAGGCAAGCATACCGGCCGCCATTAAACGTCCTTCATCTTCATATTGTAAAACAATGTCAAAGCTTCGACCCATTAAGGACTTCTTTATAAGTGCTCTCATTGAACAATCACTCCAAATCTCTGGGTGCTTACTTTCAAATTCGTCAAATGCTCTGGTAAGAGTTTGTCCAGTCCTCTTTTCTTTGGACAAATCCCCCATACACGCCTTGTAGCTCCGATTTACTATGGCATCAAGAAGTTTATTCCCAACGTGGCCGGCTGGCAGTGGGGCACAGCCATGTGAACAAAGAGCAACGTCTTGTAACCTGCGCGTGAACCATGATCGCAACACTGTCAACTCTTTGGGTTCGTCCTCATTCTCATGAGCATCGGGCTCGCTTTGTGTATCTTTCGCTTTAGCCTTGGCTTTTCTCGCCTTGCCTTTACTTCTCTTGCGACTTGGCATTTTACAACTACTTCACTAATGACTACTTGTTTTGGGGTCACTGTGTTTATTGTGCTAAGTATGTCTTGTTACAAGGGGATGATGTGTCTTTGTTGTTCAGTTCACTTGTCGTAGGTGTGAACCACTTGACTTGTTGTCGTGTGTTCGGCGAATCTTTGTTACACAATACAAGCCGTATGCTTTGAGTCGCTGTATTTGTTATGCGGAGTGTATTGCAACAACAATTATTTGCTTTGGCGTGGTGTGATTCAGTGGCGTTGTTTGTTTTGGCGCTGTGTGCTTGCTGTGATAGTGTTCTGTCATACATACATACCTCAACTTTCATTTCCATAAACTACCTCTCATCATTTATTTACCTTTTCAGATGATTAATAATTCCTCTCCAGATGAAAGACAATCTCGCATTGATGCCGTGCGTGCAAAGTCTAACGAAAGGCAGAGAAGTCGGCCAAAACCATTGCAAATCAACACGCAAGAAAATGAAACACCAAAGCAAAGACAACGAAGTAGACCTCTGCCACTGTCGATGGAAACCAATACTCAAGATCTCCATGCTCAGCTGGAGAAGGAGAAGATCATGCACAAAGTTGGCCCGCCTTCCGATTCTCCTCTCAGGTCATCTTACACATTAACAACTCCTGATCGGCCGTCTCTTCTTCGGGCTGAATCCTCATCAAAACTACTCAATCTCAATCGTAGTCCTGGTAGCAGCAGTAGACTTCTACATTCTTCGTCAGCTTCATTCAGGACAAGGACAAGAGACAATGACGTTGAAGAAAGTAAGAAATCTGAACAACCACCACAACCATCAGCAGCCAATGACGCCAACATCAATAGTCATTTGCAACTTCAATCATACCGACCAAAAAGTTTAAAGTCTATTCCCCAATCAACGTCATTCTTTCTAATGGTGACTGGGCATATTGAATCAGCATCATCCCACAGTAGTACCTGTCTAAACGATAAGCTATACTGCCGATATTCTTATTCATATGGATCAGATGATTGGAAGGTTGTTCATGGAGTTTCACACGGACACAGTCAGATTGCAACTCAGGGTGTAGTATCTACCAACGACGACGAGGGAGGTAATGTAATCGTTTGGAACTTTCCAATTGAAATATCATTTCAAAGTAGTAATCCACAAGGCTGGCCTAGACTTGCACTGTCGATATATGGCTTGGATTTTGCAGGAAGGGATGTATTGCGTGGATATGCTAGCATGTTGGTGCCCATGAGTCCGGGAAGGCATACCAAGTACCTCAAGACATACCGCCCAGTCAGTGGAAGTAAATTGGTACAATTTGTCAACTGGTTATTTGGTACTAATCCAGGTAAGAATGTTTGACTCATTGTCCATCTTTATATTTCACACTCCTCTGATCTACCAATCCCCAATCCACTTAGAGTATTACGATAGCAAAATGGTTACCAATGGTGATGGAAGATCAGTAACACGAGTAATTAGTAGTGATAGAACAATCAAGATTAATTTGATGGTAACAATGAAGGACTTTGCAACATTTGGATATGTTTCGTCCTCTCCAAAGTAAATGAGTAAAATTTATTGGTACGGAGGTAATTCGGGTACCAACAAGGTACATTGAATGGTGCTTGTTTGTTTTATAAACGTAGCTCTAGTTTTATGAAGACGTGAACATATATCCGATAAATCTGATGTCTTGAGAGGCTCGTTTGGTGTTTTGTATTGCAATAGCATAGTGATAAAGATTGTTGTTGCTTTACCAATCAATCCACACCACATTACAATTACTACTGTTCATATCACAACAACTCCTCTCTCAAATAACCATTTCATATCTATGCAGCCTGTTGAGCAGCTGCTTTGGCAGCCTCAACTGCCGCTTTCTGCATTGCAGCCTGCATCTCTTGTATGTTTTGTGCTAACTTTTGTACACCTTCCTCCTTCTTGTTTATCATTGACTCTGTCTTTTTGCTGCCATATATCACATATACATCAGAATTATCAATGTTGATTCATATCCAATGAAACAATAATATAATACCAACTAATACTACACACAACTAAAACATCAAACACTTACATTTCACCTTGAATAAATTCAATTCTCTTACCAACAGTTTCTTTTGCCTCATCTAAATCATTTTTGATAAGTACTGGTCCTACCTGTTTGTATACAATTGATTCTGATCCATCTGATGATTCTTGATCACATACTTCTAACTCCTATTTAATATTGATTATTGTATTGTGTGGTGTGATGTGTGAGGTGGTTGCAAATAAGAAATGATATTATGTGTAGTCAGTACATATCAACACAGTTAATTGCAAACAGATATTATATGCACACAATAACGCATGTAAGCACATATCAATATACAATACCATTGCAACACATAACCACACAACAAACAACCATAACAACCAACAACTAACCTGTTTGACCATTTCATTTTCATTCCTCTGCGCCATTAATGTTCCCAAGTCAGATCGATGTGTATTTAGTTCTGTTTGTAATGTACGAAATTCACGTATCTTTTCATCTACGGCTGTTGCCGCTTGTGCTCCTATATTTGCCATATTGATAGGGGAGATCGAGATAAATTTTAGCATGCGATGCAATACTAGCAGACACAGCGAGCGTACTGCAAATCAGCTTATGCACATCTACTGTATCCAAATTTGACATCAGTGTTCTCATTTTCTGGGATTGCTATCCCACATTGGTATCCCCGTTGCAAGAATAAAATTGGGAAGAGACGCCAGAGCTACGCTGTATGTGTCTGACAGCACAACTACACGACAAATAGCACGGCTCATAATATCAACAATGGCAGCTGATCCAACTCTACTAACAGGCATCGGTGCGGCGCTTGCTTTATTTCTTTGCGGCGGTGGTGGTGAGTATATATATTTTGTGTGCATATCTTGTCTGCAAAATAATATCTTTTTGATACTTATTGCGCAATGAATGAATCTTTTATGCGCTTACACATCTCACTTCTCTATCATGCTAATATTATAAAACAGCCGCCTATGGAACCGGTGAGTTTCGTTGTATATAGTCATCGACATACATATCATATATTGTCATATCATAATGTGCTCATATCATATGTTGTCATATCTTACACTTTTCATAATAGCTCATGCATCGGTGTTCGCTATTCGACATAAAGACATGATGGCAATGGTACCTGTAGTGCAAGCAGGAGTACTTGCAGTATATGGTATCATTATCGGATACATGCTTTGTCGCAAATTAGATTACACTGATGATAAGGTATACTCAATCTCAACAATTGACGGATATAAATATCTATGTGCAGGAAAGTCCGCGTTAGTATTGTTTTATCTCATTAATTCATGTGATTTATATGAAGTGTTGGTGATTTGAGTGCTTCATTTGGCCTTCATGTATCTTTATTTGATTCTCTTTGCAAGCCATATATACTAACATGAGTTACTATCATCTCTCTTCGTCTTCATAAACCATGAAACGCGCATCTTCCAGGATTATCTGTCGGATTATCATGCTTAGTTAGTGGGATAGGTATGGCACTTTATCTCAAGAAATTGAATACAGAAGGCTATTATTTTGTCCGAAAGGGGAAGGCAGATGATAAGGAGAATGCATCGAAGAAGTTTGACTTTGTTACCTTTGTATTATGTTTGATCTATTTGGAAGCTATTGGTTTGTATGGCTTGATTGTAGCTCTGTTCTTGATTGGCTAAAGAAAATCTAATTAGTTTGCCTGAAAAATGATATTGTGTGATGTTTGTTGCTTTGAAAAGCTATTGTACTTATGATGTGATAGATTGTATTGATTGTAATGTAAAGATTTGGAATGCTATACACTGAGAACTCGTTTTAACATTAAAAGTTGTTTGGTTTTGTGTGTCTCGTGATACCTGACTCTGGTGTTCTGTTTGCATCCTTAATATCTCCCTTTTCTTCTATACACATTAAGCTTCTGTATATTGTGTGTGTCTGTCACTGACTTATTCTTGCCAACACTAGTGTCTCGTTCAATCTTCGATCTTTTGTCCTTATGTAGATGTCATCCATACCAAGGCCAGATAAACACCTAAAGCCTGAAACGCTAAAGCAACAACTGCAAATTGAACACCCACACATCGTGGTAAACAACATGGAATCAACTTGTGACAAGCATGAGCATCGCTACCTTCCACAGTCCTGGTTATTAAATCATCATAAATATCATAGATTGAAAAGCTTCCAATGAACACTCCGTAGAACAATGTCAAGTATGCCAGGAAGGGTGAAAACGCAAGCTGATCAACCAAAATAAATGCCACTGTCAATGTGATGAATCCCAAATTCAAAAACACCATTGTTTTGTTTGGCGAATAGAATAGTGATACGCACATGGCAACACAAAATAAAATAGCCGCGGCTAAAGCTCCCCATCTATTCCCAGATAAAACAACGAAGAATGCTCCCCAAAAACTTCCACCGACATATCCAGCGGGTATAATAAACCATCTCCATCCTCCTACATATTTTGTTACACCACCCTCATTACCATATACTTCAATTCCCTTTACTGAACCACAAGTCATCCAACATGCAGTGGCATGTCCCATCTCATGGACAAATACTGCAATTAATTTCATCGGTTTCATTAGCATTGTATTCCATAGGAAGTAGATGATAACAAGATCTATACCAGAGTAAAAATAGGGACATTAAAAACGAGTGTTAGAAAAACATGAAAAACGAGTGTTAGGAAAGTGTAAGTATGAGATCACGATGATGCGATAAAACAATTGATTATTGCAATACTCACATGCAGCCATTAAACACAAGAATACAATCTCATATGTACCACAACAGTTACTAACTTTCCAATCAACACCACCAGTAGTTGTATCTGTTGTGGTGTCACCATCTTGATATAACCATATACCTTCTTCGCTGTCGTAGGCATTGGCATCGGATGAAATATACGATGGATCAGATAGATCCCAATCTTCTTGACGTAGGTAGCCCATGATATGTTTATATAATCAAGTCTATTATTAGCGCTAACCTCGCTCTGCTATTGATAAGATTCTTTATGTCCATCATATCAAAAGTATCGAGAAAATGAAAGGATACCGCCAAGCATCATCAATCATCAATCATCATTAATTGCATGAACTGATTTGATTGCTTAGCTACTAAATAACTATAAAACAATATGGCGGAATCAACCAAAGAAGAGGAAGGATGGGGATTATCTTCAGTATCTGCTGCATTTAGTGGTTGGGGTCTCGGCGGCGGTGGTAGTGAACCAGAGCCATTAACAAAATCTAATGATGCTGGGGCTGATGATACAAATAAGAACTTAATTCTATCAAATGAGGCAGAAGAAGTGCTTGATGAAACAGCTAAGGCCGTTGCAACGAAAGCATTTGGTTTATTCGATGATGCATCGAAATATATGGCTGATGCTGTAGCGCAGATTGATGAGGCTGGAGGTAAGGATGTTGTGCATATGATATGTTCTTTTTTGTATTGAAGATTGTGTCTCTAAACACTTCTGAACTAATAGGTGTAAGTAATGCTATTGATGCATCATCAGCAAAAGAAGGAGAGCCAGATATTGTAAATGAGATACAAACAACATCAGCATATAGTACCTGGTCTACAATGTTTGATTCCAAGCCAAGCTCTACTGCCGCTGAGTCGACTACAGATGAAACTACACAACCAGACAAGTTAGATACAATGACGTCAATATTACAATACAATCCATTAAATTCATTAGCATCAAGTTGGATTAATGATCTTCAAAAAGAATCAATTGCAAATGATCCACATAACAAGTTCCGTACACATTTAGAGAAACATTTGCAAGATTTCCCCAAGAGTGATTATGAAATGTGGGTTGAGGAGGCATTGACATTTGCTGGAGATATTGCAGTGGTAGATGATACATTTTATCGTGAATCGTCTATACATCGTAATATATGGAATGAGAAGATGGCCGAGCTAGATCCGAATGTAGGAGGAGAAGGCGAGGAAGAAGGAGAAGAAACAAGTATATCCGAGTGGAGAAGTAGATATGTCCCAGCTAGACCATCGAGGACAAAGAAGGATGAGACAGCGTCGGCGGTTGCATCATCATCCTCTCCTACTAAAACAACGAGTGATAAGAAGACCACACCTGAGAAGAAGGTTCCTGCATCAACTAAAACAGCAGTATCCAAGTCAGATGACGATGCCGATCTTGACAATCTTCTTGATGATACGGCTCTCCCTCCATCGAAAACTCCACCCAAAGTCACGGCGGTATCAACTCCTACCAAGAGTAATCCAATATTAGAAGCATCGGCACTATTAGATGATGAGGATGCTGATTTGGATGGACTACTCGGAGGTGATGACGACTCGTCTGGAGAAGTTGTATTTGTGAGCAGTAGTCCAAGTTGTTAAACCGGCAAGTAGAATGTTTCTATTTATGTGTTATTAAAGCAGCGTAGCAATGAACACTAAGTATCAACTCTTATCTTATAACTTCTCTACCTATATCCAACAGCTATTTCATACACATTATTACAAGCACCCGTGTGTCCTTAGAAAGCTTGCCCGGGGTTAACAGACTTCCATAGAGATAAGATATCATCATCGCCCATGTCGACCTCAAGATCTATATCAGAGATGTCTGAGATGGAAATAGTACGTTGATGAAGTAACTTCCTCTTCTTCTTTGGAGCTTGATTCTCAAACTCAGACTGAGAAGGCTCTTCCCGGTTGTGCTTTGACAAGTTGGTATCATTCTCTAGTCCGGTAGCAGGGGCAGGAGGATATGTGTAGCTGCTTGTGGGATGTACCGACTGAGAGTTGCCATTGAAATTCTCGGAGGTGATAGGACTGTCTTCTGAGCTCTTGGTCATCTCGATATCCTTCATGACTTTCTTGTACTCGTTCATCTCTTCGAAGTATGTCTTGAGCTCCCTTTTTGCGATCCTTTGGACAAATTGCAAAGTTTCTTGGTCGGTAGTAGATAATTGCTTCCAACGAACGGCAATGATACGAGATAGCTCGAGGAAGCCGATCTTGCCATGGCTCTTCCTGTGTTTTCTCTTGGCCCTCTGACCAGACTTCATATACCAATCTTGTGATATCTTAATGTTCTTGTATCGTTGAGGGACGTCTTCTATATATACTTTATCATGATCAATTGGCACATCTCCTTCGATTTCTGACTGAATGATATATTCACGCTCGAGTTGAAGAAACAAGTGATATGCCGTGAGCGGACGCTTTGGTTTCAATAGGGAGGAAGATGGAGTAGTAGTTTGCTTGTTCATGATAGAAGATGATGTTGATAGTGGGAGACAGTATAAGTTATAGCTTGTATATGGTAGAATGGATAATGATAGGAGACGCGGTTTGACGATTTATGAGCATAGGACTTATCAAGTCCAGCAAGAAGGCTTGGCGTCAATCTTATGTAGCTGTGGCTGGGCAGTAAAGTTGAGCCAAATGGGATCTTATTAACGATTGAGATCTTCGGCGGAATATGTATGAAGGATATAGAAAGGGCTCTACATGACAGTGAAGTTGACTAGCGGCTTAAACCTGCCTAGCTTCTTTTGGCGGACCAAGTCTCAGACATTACTCGACGAAAATGTGAGATGGAAGAAAGATACCCTACGTGCTTTTTACGGTATCCTGCATGCATGCCTCCTTGGTAGACGTGAACACGATTGTCTTGTGGTACCTTATCGTGCTTGGTTGGTGCCACGATATGCACTATCTCCATATCAATTCATACACATACAAATCGAGTGAGCTATATACTGAGAAGAGGAGTTCAGAGACGCTATCGGTATCAGCTTGGTGCATATATCGTCATCGTGATACAAATTGAGCAATAACATTCAGCACATCTAAACTCTTCGATCCACAACCATATCACACAAACAATGAATATCAAAGACAAAAGACCTCCTACTTCAATAGCGTATACTCATACCCAGAGCGGTGCATGTAATAACAAAGGCAAGAGATCTCTTGCCTTTGAAGGAGCCAAGTTTGATGCTCACGGGTTTTGTATCCATCACGTAGACGTTAGGATGTGCAGAGTAATATCCAATGGCAAGTTCAATATAGTTCGTAAGATATGTTACAGATGTGGTAGTTCTAGTCTAGCTCGGGATAAGAAGAAGACAAAGAAGTTACATGCACAGAAGATGAAGAAGAAACCTCCTCATTCTCAAGAAGAAGAGACAAGTAAATTGAAATTGGTATCAACTAGTACTAGAACTAGAGACAGAGATAACGGCCATGTGAATGTGAATAGCAGTGAAGTTCAACGTCCAAATCACAGGCAAGATCAACAGACTACTATCAAATGTAGAAGAGAAAGACGAAGGAAGACTGTTACAGATACACATACTACTTCTCCTATTCAGCAAACTGCTCCTGTACTATCTCGTCGACCTTTATCGTCCTCGGAAGTTGTCAAGCCCAAGTCTATTTGGAATATGATGCCACCTCCACTATATCAGGCCAGAAGTAATGAAGATTCCCCAAAGAAGGAGGAGACACAGCTCCCGTTCAATAAGCATGGCTGTTGCAGAATACATCCTACCCGAAAGATTGCCGAGAAGAATCAGGATGGACGAGGATGGACTATTGTTGCTGGTGTTTGCCCTGATTGCTGTGTAAACGCTGTATTGCAGTTAGATCAAGCCTCCAAGCAGGCTCTCGTCCCCACCAAGAAGAGTAATGGCAAGAAGAGAGACTCTGGCAAGGACGAGGAGCTCATTGGTAAAGTTGTTCGAGTATGTGATAATGAGTCTCAACATACATTTCCTACCAACTCATCAACATCAGTAGCATCTTATTATTCTGGATCAAACATATCATCACCTGATTCGGTAACTAAACCGTCACTGGCATTCTTCACGGTAAAAAACAAGTTTGTAGGCCTGAGGCTAACAGATGATGTAGAGCAGAAACTCGACACATCAGGACTATCGGAGGCAACTCACTTGCACAAGAATAGAGTGCCAGATCCTCCTGCCCTGCTTTTGTACCAAGGGTAAAGTATAAACTAAAAGGAGACCTCTACTAACTCTATCACTATCTTTATGCAACACTTCCAAAACAACATTACATATACACTAACACTCTCATTCCTTCTTTGACACAAATAACATATAGACTCAGACTTTAATTCATTCTTTCTCTCTCTCTCTTTACATACAGATGGCTAGTCTCACTTCTTTACTTAATCACTTCATACCTCCTTGCTTCCAACAATGTGCTTGGTTGCCTTGCCAATGGACACCTTTGCCATCTTTGAGGCGAATCGTAATGCACCCACCGTATCTGTCAAGTTAGCCTCATCAGAACTCACACAGCACATGAGCAGAACCTTGGCATCAGCTTCTAAACTATCTCTTAGTAAATGAGTCAGCGTCGAGTTCCTATAAGGTACGGAACGATCAAACTGACATCGAGCAGTGATGACATCATTGAAGGCATCAATGGACTTGTTGGCGAACTCAGTATCATCCTCCTCGGCATTGTTCTTGGTAGCCGAGCTGTCGTCTTTAACCTTTGATGCACTTGGTGAAGCAATGTCTGACGAAGCCATGTCAACGAATTGAAGCTTCCCTTCAGTGCCCACACCTGTTGCAATGTTTACAGAGGTGATGTGTATCGTGGTGATGACATTCGCTCGACGTCCATGCTTCTTCCAATTTGATCCTTGTCGACTAAGTTGCTCGGCCCGATTGGCAATAGATTCTTGATAGATGGCAACTGCATCCTCGAATGATTCAATGGGGATGGAAACAACGCCCTGAACTACAGTGTTACCATCAATATTGGTACGGATTTCAAGCTTGCCCTTTGGCCATCCAGCGGCACCACTTTCTCGGCGTTTATCTCTTCTTGAATCCCTCGTCTCGCAAATGATAACCTCACCCTCCTGTTCTCCCGATGGTGTTCCAGCCACCAAATCAAAGAGCTTTTCATTGTGAACTTCTACCATTGTCATGGAGAATGCATCCTTGTATCGATCTGTTCTGTGACCAGCAATGGTAAACAGCTGTTGAATGGCTTGTAATTGCACGCCATGATTCTTCAATGAAGGGAGAACATTCTCCTTTTCCTCCTCGTCATTAACCATAATCACATCTCCCAACAATGTATGCGTCTTGCCACTTTCTCTTTGTCCAAACGCCAACAAGGTGACGTTGAACCCATCCAAAGAACTAATGAGTGGTTCCTCCAACTCTGCAAATACCTCATATTGAGATGCACTTGGAGAAAAGACCCGATCATACTTGAAACTCATCGGTGCCGTGTCTTCGTTCAATACCAATATATCATGTGTGGGTATCTTCAAAATATTCTTTGACGATGCCTCACTAGGCTTGGGTCGGCAATATACACGAACAGTACCACGAATGTCTTGCAACTCGTTAAGTAGTTTGAGCCGCATGGCACTTTCAGCAGCCAGTTTCTCCCTTAGAAGATCAGTCTCAGCGGTGGAAGTTGACATGGCACGAGTAGCCTGACTTGACCATTCTTGTGATTGACGATGGAGGGCTAACAATTCATCCTTTGACGTGTGTTTGACTAACTCAAATTGCTTTCGAAGTGCAGTGCATTCAGTTTGGAGAGTTGCAATCCGTTCTCTCGTTGCCTCATTCTCGAGAGGGACGGGGCTAGAACTTTTAGATCTCTTATCCTTCTTTGGTAGTGGACTTGTCGAGCTCCGTGGACGGATAAAGTGAGGACGCATACGATTTGGTCCCTTCTTGTCCTTGCTACTTTCCAAAGCTTTCAACTTCTCCTCCTCGCTTGCCCTCTTTTCCAACTCTGCCTTCATTTCATCCAATTCAATCCCCAATGATCGTTTACGCTCCTGAATTAATGTAATCTCCTCTCCTTGTTTCTTCTCTGCTGCTCTAAACTCCTTCTTTAAACCTGCAAACATTCGTGCCGCCTTGCGTCGTTCACTTGCCAACTCTTCCATCATTACTGCCTGCTTCACCTCTGCTGCGGCAGATCTTGTCTTGAGTGATCCAGCCTCTTCTTCGGCAGATTGAGCCTGTCTCCTCCAGAAGCTAGTTGACTTCCTCTCCGCTGACAAGCGTTCTTCTGCCATTCGAGCGCGAGCAATGGCCTCAGCACTCTTCTTCTGTGCTTGTGCTGCCGCCTCGGCTGCCCTGTGTGTTACTGTAGAGTTCCAATCAGATGACGTGCAATTCTCTGCAGATTGGATTGCCTGTTCGGCAACCTTGACAGCACGTGCAGCCTCAGCCCTTGATGCATCAAGCTCAGATCGGAGTTCAATAATTGCTTGGTGCAATTCCTCTACAATCTCTTGATCAACTCCACCAGTTAGTGAGGAAACATGAGAGTGATTGTCAGTATTATCCACGGTAGTGTTGGCAGCACCTTCAAGATCAGCAGCCTGAATATCCTGAGGCTGCGGGGTGAGCGTGCGTGGTTCAAGCATACTCTCGCCTTGACCAGCACCATCCAGTGATATCCTCTTTCGTGCAGATTCAGACATTGTTTCTCTAGTATGTTTGGATAAGTTATCATCCATTGTATTTCTTGATCCTGCACGTGAATGACGTGAGCCAACAGCTGATGATGATCCACCCACATTACTTGATGGAGTTGCAGCGGCGGCGGGAATATTATCTTGATTAAACTCATGTTCACTAACTTTTCTAGCTGATGATGACACCACACCCACACTACCACCAATCGTTTCCTTCCCAAAATCATTATCAAACGCTAATTCAATATCAGCAGCATTCATATCACTATTTGGGGTCAACTGAGGTAATAGACTTGCATCTGTGGCAGTTGAACTACGATTACGAACCTTGGGTGTTGGTGATGGCAACGATGACTTGTTGGCACTAACACCAGGTTCGGAATGTGCCGCCGAGATTGCACAAGCGGCTGTGGTCCTCTTTGCTCGACTTCGTGAACGTGTTCGTGGAAGTGACGGTGTACGAATCTTCTTCTTGGCTGTTTGATGCATTACATATTGAAAAGAAGTAGAAAGAGATGATTTTATGTGAGAATGTGAACTTATGATTGGAAACATCATATTTCATATCACAAACACGGATAACACAACTAAAATACTTACCTGCACTAACAGCACTTGATCTGCCAACCCTACCACGTTCAACAACATTATCACCACCCTTCTCACCACTATCCTCCTCCTCCAACAGCGGTACACCCAAAAATTTAGCAAATGCACTAGCAAATTTATCCCTATCCAATTTAGTCGGTGCTTCAATATCTAAACTTTCCGAACTTGTACCCCTTACATCATTTATACACATTATACTTAATAATCGATTACTTGGACTTGAATTACGAATAGTACGTTCAGTACATTTTCCTTTTTTGACACATGTAAATTTATCTAAGGATAATGTTACGGCATTTTTCTTACCCCATGTTAATGCCCTGTTGGACTTTTTATCATTATTTTCTTGTAGTAATGGATTGTCACAATCATCGTTACCACCACTGCCACGTGCAGCATCTGCAGCTGATGTTGACAGCGCTCCAACACTACCGGGTAATGCTTTTAATAACCGTCCAGATTGATTACGAATAACACCACTTGCGGTGGTACTTCTCATCCGTTCTAAGAATCGACTACCCGTACTTGATTTACTTGATACTGATATAGAATCGGATGGGATACCTACTGAATTGGTAGTCACGGCATTTAGTGAATTAGCACGTGATACATTTGTTAATGTTAATGGTGGTCCTCCTGATGATCCACGATCTGTTATATCAAAGTCACTTGAGGATGGTGGACGTAGTGGTATACACTTTACATAACGTAATTGTGCTTTACCGGAATGTGAGATTTTACGAATAGCCACACCTAACTCATCTTGTGTCAATCGTTGTTCAAACATGTATTGTTCTTCATCATCTAATCCTGTCTGTCTTACATTGTTATTACCACCTTGGGTAACAGTTGGCATGGAATTATTCAATCCTACACCTCTACCACCAGAAGAAGTATTAGGAAGTGAGGAAGAAAGTGAAGTTGATTTAATACTAATATCCTTCATGGAATGTAAACTTGCCACACTCCCGGGTGTCTGTGGCTGACTTTGGTTTGGTGTACGTGGTGGCACTATCCTTTGTCCACCACCAACTGCATTATAAGCATTACTATTTGATCCATATGTGGTTGGTACACTTTTAACACTTTTACCACCACCACCACTCTGTCCATACGAATTGGCACCGATTGAACTACCACCTGAAGTTGGTCGGACGCTGCCCCCACCACTACCTGCAAATGCTGCACCACTACTATGCCCACCACCTGGACTTGTTAACGGTGGACCACCAAAGTCTAATGATGTACCCTTTAATCGACGTTTGGGTGATGTATCTGTTAAATTATTTGGTGCACCACTTCCACTAATGTTGTTAGTAATTGGACTATTATTAATGTAGGCTGCTGTATCCTTTGGATTTTTGGGTATCAATGTTGCAGTTGTCTTACCAACACTACTACTAGTAGAATGTTGTTTATTAGATTGTGGTGAGGGTAAATCAGCCGAAGTAGACGTACTCAATCCAATATTGCTACCACTTGCCAATAAATGGCTACCTCCTCCTTGTTGACCTAAATTACTACCGGCTGGTTTAATATTCTGTATAGAACCCAAAGATGGTGGTTCTCTACTATCTTTGGAACCACACGTGCCACCACCTGCATCTATGGAATTTGGACGGGATAATGATCGTCCTTCGGGTGATGATTGATGACCACCTCGTGAACTGTTGGAATTTGTTTGAGAGTGTTGTGATCCTGTTAATGATCCGCCTAGGCTGCCACCGCTTGGTCTATTGTTGGTACGTGAGGAAGGTGAGGCATTAGAATTTATAGATGATGGGGTACGTGGTGGATTATTATTATTATTATTATTCGTATTATTAGACTTTGATGGAGTTGGCATCATTATTGTTGCTTGCAAGCTTTCCTGATTTATTATCTCAATTGTATTGCTATTGTTATTGTTGGCCACCATTTTTTTTAATACTACGTCATATGCAATATATACTGCCTTTTATACTATACTAATAATACTACTAACTAGATATCCAAGGGGCGTCTTCCCCATATCGTAATATGATGGCAGCTACTCCACTAAATCTAGCCGTTGTCGATTGCAAAGAAATAAAATTATCTCTTCATGCCGCCGGTATCCTAAATTTCTCAGATTGAGTGTAATATCCTAGTCCAAAAGTAATATTCTTCAGACATCTCTGTACTTACGTACCTACCTACAATAATAATTTTCATGAGGTAAAAAGTCAAATCATGTTGAATGGTGATAAGCCGTAGTACAGCTTAGAGAAGTACTTACGTATAGCATATTTATTGTGCATTAGATTAGAGCATAAAGTTCTACTCATAGGTATCACCCACTTCCATTACCTCTTCAGTAGCACCCTCCTCATCATCACTCTCTACAACAAACCAGCCTGATTTCCAGTCGAATTTGCTCTTTACTGCAACGCCTATACCAGTTCCTGAACTAGAATAGTAGTACCCTCCTTCATTGACGAATATCAAATGTACTTCATCTCCGTGTGATCCATCATAGTTGACGACTGTACCATCTAATTCAACAAACAATGGATCGCCTATTCTTATTGGCTCAAAGTCTCGATCTTGAATTGATTTGTGTACCATTAATGATGGGAAGTTTGGATTCGCCGGGTCATTAGGCCATGATATCTTTCCTGACAATTCTCCCGGCCGTATTGCTGGTGCAGATCGATAACATGGAACTATACCACCAGGATAGGTGTCTTTCAATTGATTCAATAAAGGAGATGAGTCATCATCGGTATTGTTTTCAAGCTCCAAGTTTCTCAAGTGTAGAAACTCTAGCAATGCATTCATTGCAGTTTGTGTCTTCTCAACACATTCATGTCTTAAAACTCCCTGCGGTGTAGGACCCACTTCAATTGTAAAGCCATGTCTACCACACGAACTAAGATTCATACGATCTTGTCTCTTGGGTAAAGCATGCATTACGCACTTTGGAGTATCATCTCCATACTTCTTCCGACATTTATCTAGTACATATGCCGCCGCCGCAGACATTAACACATCGCCTTCCGGTATTATCAAGGAAATACCCATATTTGCCGTTGTTGTGTGCAAATCAACTACTACACATGAGCTTGGATCATCGTGATGTATAATTTCATCATCACTTTCATTAGTTGTAAATTTTGGTCCTAACAAGCATTCAATTTCGCGTGCTCGAACACTTTCATGTGGTAATGATGATAATATATCAGCAGAATCAACATTCCCATCAGCACAAAACTCATTCCGTACATCACATTGTTCATTAATCGAATTTGTAGCACATTCCTCATTTTCAATTGGTACTCGTTGTAGCTTTTCTAAACTAAATTCTCTATTCAAATCTGTATCAATGAAACGCTTATTTTCCATAAAGGCAAGTGGATTGGCAAGTAGTGTGTCAATATCAAAACTTGTATACTTTGCAAATACATTCTCATCTTCTTCATTAATATTTTGTTGTTGTTTTTCATTATATATTTCACGTTGTTTTTCAATCACTTTGATACACCAGACTCCTGTATACTCGTTACCGTGTGTTCCTCCAACAATTGTTACTTTGTTAATTGGTCGGTTAAAGGGTGATATTGATGATGTAGGTGCTTTTGTATATCCTTCCTTGTTACCACTCAAATTTCTTGTTATTGAACTACTTTGTCCTCCTCTTATGAATAATGGACGTTTGGTAAATGGCGAATGCTGTTGTTGAGCAAACGCAGATGAAGAGGAAGGTAATGCTGTAGCAAGGAGAGATAAGGCCGCCGTGCCAACATATAACGGGTGACGACGTCTCGTATTTAAATGTATATTATTATTCCGTCTATTCGACAAGCTTTGGTTATAAGTAGCAGATGATATAATCAGGCCCATTATGATATTGGAGTTTTCTCTGTTCTCGGTCTCTCTCGGCGTATGTTTGTGTAGGGTATCTTTCTTTGTTCTGTGTGATGTGTGATATTTCTAGGATAGATAAGAAGGATTTAAACATGAAAATGTTAGATAATAATATATACAATATTGAACAAAAGAAACCGTTACTACACTACAACATAACTCATTTATTATTAGCAAAATATAGCAAAGAGCAATGACGTAAGAAAAAAATGAACACAAGATGTGCACTTTGTTTTATCTTTGCAAATTAATACCGCCGCCGCTGCTTCAATTCATACCACACAACAACATCATTATTCTCCACGTTACAGAGAAGCACTAACCTCTTTGAATAGCACTTATATAACAACTAATACAATATCGTACACAATACATATTGCAACTTGCAAAGTCACAAACCCCCGAGAATCACGTGATATTATATATTATTCACGTGATTTTACAGTATATCACGGATATTTCATGCCTGCGTGATTTCATACCAACCAAAAAAAATCACTCGAAGCTCAAAGTTCAAAGTCAACATATAACCTACGTACGATAATTTGCCGCGCAATCTAAATTTCTATACAAAATCATCATGAATGATAATCAAAACGCCTTCGTAACACGCTCAACCTCTCGTGTATTAGCCGAGCCAGGGGGTAAAAGCTCAATGGGCTTTTTATTTGGCGGCGGAGGATCGACAACACCCAAAAAACAACAAACATCAAATAACACATGCACCGAAGAAGAAAAAAATACATCCAATGTTGCTACCAAGGCTGTAGAAGAAACTACTACTAATGATAAGAAAAAGGAAGAAGATGAAAAAGTAGCAGCACCCAACACCACCACCACCGCCGTCGTTCAAGAAGAAGAAGAAAGTGCAATAACAGCAGCAGCACGCATTAAAGCTCAGAATGAAAGTCAACACTTTTCTTTGTTTGGTGAATCAAGTAATGTGGAAGTTATTGATGAAACAAAAGTAAGTGCTAATGCATATGCTAGTTCGGCTACTACCAATAGTTATAATGTTTTGACCGATCGTCCAACTAGTAGGGTGGTAAGTTTTTCGTATTAGTGTATTATTTGTGTTGTTTATGTTTGTTTCTTGGTGTGATGTTTTGTTTATGAGGGGATTTAGTTATGTATTTGATTTAATCCACAATATCTCACAAACATTATATTATTCCGTGAATTCTATAATTAATATTATAGTTAAGGCCTCCTGGTGGACATAGTTCAATTAAGCTTGGTTAAAAAGTTAGTATTAAATCTATGGGGCAAGTGAGATTGGAAATCTGGCTTGGGGTTTTATACAATAGTACATGCATTGGATGCATGTTGGGGATTTATTAACTTTGTGATGTTTCAGTTCAAAGTCATCTTATATGTACAGAAACTACTGAACTGGGGATTAAACTTATTTGGGGAACTTAAAACACAATATACATAATTTATAGCGAGAGGAGTGTACTGTGCTATAAGATTGCACACTACTGTACAATATCAACTATCTAATGGAGGTGAGAAGAATGGAGATGTTATGACTGCACTTCTATTTGGACGTTGTTGTAAATATAAACTTGAACTTGAAAGACTAATTTCTATTCCAATTTTATGCACTTTCTCTAGCCTGGTCAAGGATACTCTATACAATGCAGTATTTCATACACACTCGTCCGCATCTTCTCTGTCTATGATGAGAGTTCAGAAGTGGCTGGTGCATCCTACAATTACATCAAGGCACGCCGAGTTTATGGTAAATGACAATCTCCCTATTATTGCGGACTCCCAATTAAACTTCATTCCATTTCGGTACATATCTTTCTTGGGGGAATGGTATCTAGATTTTCTGGCACCCCGAATGAAGATTTTATGTGGAGCGGTTCGTGGTGGCCTTCACATTTTAGTTCGTTGGTGTATTACTGTGTTGTGGGGCATCATAATTGCAATAGCATCATACCATCAACGTCATATGCCATAAAGTTAGTCGATTCGGGGAGACTTTGACTTCGAGGACGAGCTTCATACTTTCAACGAGCATATCATACATCCACTTTAAGGAGTACGCATATACTACCAGATACATATCAAGATGAAGACATTCAGTATATCTACACTTCTAGTAACGACGACGATACTGCCAACGAGCAGTGCGTACAGATAAAGACTACTGTGGTGAAGGATGCCAATCAGGTGATTGCTGGTATTCACAAGATGCAAAGTTTAACTACTGTGGGGATACATGGGAAACTACAACCTGTGACAGGCCTTGTCCCAATGGGGTCGACAGTGATTGTAAGAATGGACAAACGTGCTTTGCCGACGTCATCTCTTGTCCTCGTCTAAACTACAACTATTGTGGAAAAACTTGGGAGACTACCACATGTACTACACCTTGCACGTCTGGGCTTGATTGCCAGTGTGATTATGAGAATGGAGAGAAGTGCTTTGCAGACATTACTTGGTGCCCTAATATTGTGGACGATCCACTTTCCGAGAGGTGCCCTCCTATTGGACCTGAGGAGCTCCACCCTACACTCGAACCATCATTGTCACCTACTTTATCACCGTAAGTTCCAAATAGTATGCATGTCTTTATACTCGACGAAGATATCTCTAACATTCTTCTTTGTATCACAGAACCAGAAATCCAGTAGTACCAGCACAAACACCAAGGCCTACCAAACGTCCGACAACAAAGCGCCCTACCCGACGACCAGTGACTGTACCAATACTTGATTCTCCTTCCCTATCACCCACAGAAGCTCCGACCCTATCACCCTCTGAAGCTCCGACCCTATCACCCACCGAAGCGCCCTCGCTAAGCCCATCGTTATCACCTACTCAGATTGGATTGCTTCCGCTTGAAACAGAGAGACCAACCCGTCGTCCAACGAGGCGGCCAAGTCGTAAGCCTCATAAGCCACATAGTCATAAACCTGTCTGGCATCACTCATCTCATAGCAGTAGTGGTTGGACCAGTAGTAAAACGAGTAAAGGCAGCAAGTCTAGTAAGTCGACAAAGGGAAGCAAGAGCTCTCATTCATATGGATGGGGCGGTAGTGGCTTGACTAAAGTTAGTAGCCAACTCTCATACATGTCTGGAGCTACTACTGTTTCATGCAAGAGTAGCACAACTTGTATCGTTGGTATAATTGTAATGTTAGGTGTTCAAGTCTATATGTTTTGATGAATCGGGAGATTGTGAAGTGTTCGGTGCACCCGAAGCTTGACATGAAAGCTTCAGATTCGGTGGATATGGTATATGTAATGTACAATATAATGTCCTGAGTTATATCATACTGGCTCTAGTATAATACGAGTAAACTCGAGTAGAACTATACATTTTGCAATACTATTCTATCTTGGTCAGCAGCACAGTTCACCCTCCTTGACCCTCCTTGAGCTCTAGATAATTTCTTCTTCTGGAACAACAAATCCTTCATCGCCATCCTTCTTTTCTTCATCTGAAACAGACATGGTAGAAGCAACCGCCTTATCAATAGACTCTATTTCCTTTTCTGACCTTTTCGCCTTGACGCAAATACAAGCAATCAAGAAGCCGAAGACGAATGATAGTACACCAAAACAAACAGCCAGGATGATGTAGAGAGTTGTATTGTCCGAACCATCTGAGCCTGTAGCATAGGATTGAGAACTACTACTTCCGTATGAACTAGTAGGAGTACTGACAGGAGTACTCTCATCACTACTCGTTGAGGAGTAACTGGGTGGAGGTTTATACACACTACCACTTCCACCACTACTACTACCACTTGTCACTGGTTTGATATCGTTGCAAGCCTCAGCACCCTTGAGATAACCATCACTTTGCAGATTTACCAAGCCGCCGATATCTTCACAATTAATACCCAAACATTTGTAGTTTCTCTCGAATGCCGCCTTGATAACTTCATAACTTCCCGAAGTAGCCTTGCCTGGCATAATATCACTATGGATAGTGTAGGCACTCCCCTCACTACATTCATTCACCACGGGCAACAAAGCTGCGGCGAAGGCAGCAGCCATGCCTTGTGTCGTCTCCTGAGAATCATCCTGGTTGTCAAGAGCATACATGGATCTCATTACTCCCTGAACAAGAGGCACAGTCATTAACTCCTTGATAACACGAGCGTTGTTTTCAACTAGAGTACAACTTCCACTGGATAGGTTTTCTTTCCCATTATTAAAGATTTCAAAGATTCGCATATTGGTTGGAGATAGGTCACCTTTCTTGCATGTACCAAACTTGTAACACTCCACTTGAGTCATTGTGTAGGGGAAGAATCCAGTACCTTCGGTATTACCATTACCATCTTCCCTAGCTTCTGATCCAGTGTAGAGAGCCACGGCCTTATCCCAATTTGCAATTTGATCAGCATTATCAGACGAAGTGTTGCAATTGTGTGCTGCCTTCTCAAGCAAGCCGACCACATACATCCATACATTTAATAGAGGAGTTCCAAATCTGATTGAGGCTGTTTTGTATTAATTGTAAATATGAAGGTTTAAGATGTAAATAAGATATTTTGTGCACATGATAGTACAAAAAAATAATTCTACTCACCTGCCCTCCCTTCTACATCAAACTTTCCAAAGTTTAGATTACCAGCCACACTAAACTTCGTTTCCTCTCCCCCAAAAGCAGCCGATATCCACTTATCTGCATAATCCATATCACCATAATAATCAACAAAGTTTAGATATGTCTTGGAATGACTACCTCCTAAGAATTCTTCTTGGGCATTAGTACTTAAACTTTTGATCGTCATTTCATTTGATATTGTTGCACCGATGAACCCACCCGTACGTCCATTGGTATAAATATCTTTAGCTTCGTTTAATCCAGTTTCAGAATCTTTAGCAAGACGTGCTACAATGGATCTTTGATCTATTTAGGAAAGAATTGCAATAGTTTGTTAAATTGCAAATGGAGGAAAGAAGAGATATGAGTATAAGCATACACTGATAGTAAAGGGAAGAAAAACACATATACACAATACAATTCAACCTAAAACAATCCAAGATATATAAAACTTACCTAAATCGAGGGCGGCAATATCATCGACATTTGTCGAGGGAGTGTAAATGGAGAGGAAAGAAGATTGCTCCGCCATTGCTCGACTAGACTCGGCAGCTGTAGCGGACGACTTGGTGAGCAAAGCCGCCGCTACGCAGCACATGCACGTGGCTGGTACTGATGATGTTCCAATCGTCATGTTGTAGTAGATTTGTGGTTAGGGTGGTAGGTAGCGAGCGAGTGGCGGATCCATAATCCTCATGTTTGATTCTTTCCTGGGTATCCTACCTTGAGGATTTACCTCTCTACTTAAAATCTTTTCTCAGTTTACTGCTCGGCTAACAACATTATATTCACACCTACGGCCAACAACATGAAGCTCATAAACATTCTTCTACTATCATCTATCATTGCATCGTCATGCAAGGCCGAGTCGGATAAGCACTCGTGTGCTTGTGAGGCGGAGTGAGTTTTGTTTCATCTTTTTGGCTCTCAATTGCAAATCGATTCTCTGTGCGATACATACTATCACTATCAGTATACATGTGTACCATGTTGCCACTCTATTAGTAACTCATGATTCATGATCCTCAACTATTATGTATATCAACTTGCAGAGAATTAGGATTTGATATCAACTGCTCGAATGAAGATGCAATGATCGGTGCTATGGCATTTCTCAAGAGTAGTGGATGTGCTAGTGACTGCTCTTCTCCGGAGTGCACAAAGAATTACCTCATCGTTCAAGCACACCATGATTATTGTCCGGAAGATATCATACCACAGGGTATCGAGGATGGATTTCATGATTATGATGAGCAATGTGTACCATGTGATATTGATCGTATTGCCACCGAGGGAGCAGTTGATTGTCCAATGGAGAATTGTGATGATAATAGTGGAAATGATGCATATGCTTCAATGATTGATGCTGGATGTGCTACCGATTGTTCATCTGATGTATGTAAGGAACACTACTTTACTTTACGTGTTACTCATGATAGATGTGAACATGACACTTTATCAAGATCCAGCGAGGAGGGTCTACATGATATGGAAGTTAGTTGTGTTATGCATGTCTGTAATGTTGTTGGGGCTGAAGATGAGCAGCTAGTTTGTGAGGATGATGACGCACACGATGGACATGACCATGGTGAGGACGATCACTCTTCTGGTGACGAAGAAGCCAAAACATTAGGATCAAGTGGAGCTGTTGTTTTCTCTGCTGGAGGTGTCATCTTTTTTGGAGTTGGATTGGTCATGATGGCCTAGATGAGATGATTCAAAGTTGGGGGAGTCAAATCTACGATATAAAGTATCTTGGTTGATTGTGAGGGGAAGACTGAAGATACTTACACAAATATCAGTAAACATGTATAGTTATAGTTGTTATTGATGGAATAAGATTGTATACCGATTTAATCTGTGGACTAAGAGGTTACATACCAATTTAAAATCGTCCAGTTATCCGATATCTCTTTCTTGTCCAAGGACAGAGCAAGATAATGTAAATGTAGCGATTGCAAAATAGAAAAGCAAAACCAAAGCTTGTATACAAGAATGAGTACCTACGTAGTGCTAGTGTTATGAGCGTCTTTGGCTCTGTTGGTAACTTCTTATGTAATATTCTAGGTAATTCATAGGAATTGTTGTGGCATTTTGACTCCGCAACTCCACAATCACAATCTTTATCCCATCTGTTCCATTTTATTCGTGAGGGCATTATTTCTCAATATCTGCGCTGGCCCACACTGTAGTCCTCGGTTCTATATTGACATCACAAGCAGTAGTTACGTGGAGTATAGTGTGCCTAATCTCTGATTGATTTGCAACTCCTCATAAATTTTTATTTGCCTCCAGGTAACAACATCTAATTAACCATGAAGCTCTCCTCCAACATCTTATCTCTCGTCCTTGCGGCAAGTACTGCTTCTACTGCAGTAGCGGAATGGGAATGGGCCGGCACATTCGCTCTCGACGATGCCTCACATACTTGGTAAGTGATATTATATTATTGAACACATATATGATCATTATCAGAAAGAATCATACATATTGTATACTAACTCGATACCTCCCTCAATATTAATTAAATCATATACTAACACGATATGTACCCATTTTCTATTGCAATACTCTCGCTCTCATATCACAGGTTTGCCCAGAAGGTAGACGGCGAGTACGTCGATCCTGCCATGAAGATTGTCCTCTATGCCGTTGACGATCCATCGGATATCGACGCTACCATCCATGCCTATGAAGAGGAGGCCGCGGCATTAATTGATGCCGACGATGGTTCATGCAAGGATATCAACTCCGGAGATACCATGGACCCATCTGATGGGCAGGCATGTTACAACCTCGTCTTTGATCAGGATTCCAACGATTCGGAATTTCCAATCAACACTGATGGACTCAAGGGAATGGTAGTCTTTGGTCAACATGTTCCTATTGAGTTTGAACGTGATAAGCATTACCTCAAGGATTCTTCGGGTAAGCAATATGTGTTGTTGTAGTTTATCTTTGATCATTTGATTATATTATATGAACACATCTTATGTCAACTCACATTATACCGTAATATCCTACTCTCTTATAATATTTAATACTATCTTAACAGGTACCGATATTGAGCCTGTCATCGAGGAAGGTGCCGAGGGACATGCTCATGATCATGGGCATGCCGACGAAGGCGAATCTTGTGCCTGTGCCGCCAAGGAGTATGGATTCCGTATCGATTGCTCTGCATCAGCTGCTATGCTTGATGCCCTCACATTCCTCAAGAATGCAGGATGTGCCAGTGATTGTTCCTCAAAGGCTTGTGAAACATCCTACCTCATCGTTCAAGCTCACCACGATTATTGTCCAGAGGATAAAATCCCTCAAGATGTTGAGGATGGATTCCATGATTACGATGAGCAGTGTGTAGCCTGTGATATCTCACGTTCATTCGTCGAAGGAGCACCATCCTGTCCCGCTGCCAGTTGTGACTCTGAAACTGGTAACAACGCCTACACCGCTCTTCTTGATGCTGGATGTCAGACTGATTGTTCCTCCACCGAATGCCGTGATCTCTTCTTCACCTTGCGTGTTGAGCATGACTTGTGTCCTCATGATACCTTGAGCCGTGCTTCTGAGGAGGGATTACATGATTTGGAGGAACCATGTGCCGAGCAGTTATGTAACGTTGAAGGTGCCGAGACTACCGCACCTGTTTGCGAGGATGATGCTCACGATGGACATGACCATGGTGGCGAGGATGATCATTCCGATGATCACTCTGATGATATGGATAAGGAAGCTGAAACTGGTTCGAGTGGAGCAGCTGTTCTCACTGCTGCTGGTGCCATCTTCCTTGGTGCTGCTATGATGATGGCGTAAATGATTGATATTTTGTTCAGGGGGATAGGCAATGTTCTGTCTAGATCAAGTATATCGGGATAGTTTGCCAGCATGAGAGATACATGTCAAATGATGTTAATTGTTTGTGGACAGTTCGTGTGCACGAGATGTGTCTTGTTATTCGTTTGATTGTGATAGATGTATGTGCGTAAATCTATATTTAGCAACATATTATATCTGTCAGATGTTTAATAATTGACATATCATGTGCATTTTCTTGCTCATTTGAACAGACTCTGAGTGCACACTTCTTCCCACTCTGATAATCTTGACATAATCTTCTCGCCATTCTCATTCAAATCTTTGCACAAAGGCAAGGTCTTTGTCAATAGTGGTATTTTGATCCAATCAGAAACAACATTCAATGCTGAAACGATGTACTCATGTGTGAATTGCATAACATTATTACCAACTAACTTTGCCATATCTGGTTGATCAAATTCAATTGGTACACACTTAATCAAGGATGCATATTGCTGTGGGGTCATTACAGAGAAGACTGTCTTCTCCCAATTGTCATCTTCCACTTTATCAGCCACCGTCGACAATGCACTGACAGAGTATTGAATCTCTTTTATGAGACCTTCCAACGATAAAGCGACTGTGGACTGTAAAACTGGTATTACTGCAATGGGCAAATCAGGAGGCGGTGATGATTCCGATGGAGATCCGCCGTCAATTGTAGTTTTCTTTTGCCCAATTCTCAGAGGAACCCTCATCAATATGTTGCTATTGAGACCACCACTAGTATGTACTTTGATCTCAAGTCGATGACGGACCTTAATAAGTTATAACCTTAAGCATGTCTGGAGGAACTTCCTTCTTGTGATTCTTAACATTTGCTTTGGCAATATTCTGCCATCTAGGTGTTGGTTTGAATGTAGATTGGACTAGTACAGTGGTAAAGTCACTACCCAAATCGTGACCTAAGTCATGACCTGACTGCCATTCAATAACCTCCTTTACTATAACCTCAACCTTTTCTATAGGAGTTGTTGACATGTTTTGGCATCCAAAGTCCACAACGACATCTTCTCCTGGTGCAAGCCGAGTATTGAGTACTCTTGCTCCCATAATGATTGAACCAATATTAATACAGCAAAAGTAATTCACACGCTTGGTAATAGGTGAAATATGTTTGGTACTGGTTCAGCAGGTAGTGGTGCCGCAAGTATATTAATATCTTGTTCAATCTTTTGATAAATCTTTCCATCTGAAGACTTGCAATAAACTACTATTTATAACTAATTTTGCAATATGCCTCTACTAACTTATTGAGTAATTGACGATCCAACAAACGACGTTGATCTAATTCTCCATCATGATGATAAAATGTTCTTGGTAAGTGAGAAGGTATTTTGACTCTGAATGGATAAAACTGCTCTTTATCCTTATTAATACCATCATTATCTGCTGCGTCTACATTGATATCAATCTTGATGATTGTTTTATCTCCTTCTCTAGTTTTCTCACCATTATTATCTTGATTATTACCCTACATTGCTCTCCATTTTAAGAAACGGCAAATAAAATACACAAGGAAGTATATGAGTATGAGAGTTTTCTACTGCAATAACACAGAGCATATCAACTATAATAAAGTCTAATACTCACTTGCCCAGAATATATGCATATATGAGTTCTTGTCGTTCAGCAGTAACTGAATCTTGAACAAATATAGATCCTGATAGGACAGATCCGGCTGTATAACAGTCACCACCTCTTGATGATGGGAGGGTCGGGAGGTTGAAGACTATCGAAAAGCGCATGATGTTTCTTCTCTATAATAAGTATAAGTGATAATGATATGTAGATATGGTAGCTGTGTGACGGAATCCCCTACCTATATTATAGAAACTGCAACCCTGCAAGGATTTAACATAACACCGACTGTATACCAAGCTCTTATAACCCTGTACCTACCAATTACCAAGCGTTGATGAGTAGCAGGTGGTGGCAAATTGAATTGGTCACATTCTCTTGAACTTTACACAGTGACAAATTATGTACTGTGATACCGGATCTAATGCGTGGTGTCTGAACGGAAAACACATTGTGAATTGTAGTAAAGTCACAACTCTGTATACTGATTCCAATGTTGGAAATACCACTTCCTTCGCTCTTGCGATTGAAAATACCGAGAATGTTGCTTGAACTCTTACACGTCACCTCAATTGAGCTCGGGGTTTCTTTTTTGACAACGCCACGCCTCCTCCAAGCATCAACAAAACAATGCACAGCAGCATGCGAGCTGCTCACATAAAATCAATTCTACTGCAGATTATACATCAATCAATCAATCGACAGTGCATTGCAACTCCTTACACCTCCTCGATTCCTGCTTCTATCTCATATCATCATTGCAATAGAATATGCACAAGTCCTCCTCCTCCTCCTCTTCCGACACAAGTGAACCACTCGCAAGAAGTGATTCTGCATCAACCATCAATATCAGCAACAAAAGCAGCAGAAGTCGAGGTGTAAGTAGCAAAGGATTCTCCATCACCCTTACCAGACCGCCGCCGCCAACATCATCGTCGTCGAACAAGCGTCGTCGTCAAAACAAAGAGGAGCAGGCATTCAATGCTGCCAATATCCAACAGTCACTTGCTGATGCAGGAAGACCACCAATGTCTATCCAAGGTAGGAGAGAACGTGCCTTACCCAAGTACTTGGGTGCAGTTGATATGGATACTGCCAAGTTGATTACGTCTACCCAGTTTGATAATGAGAATGAAGATACACCGTCATCGTCCTCATCGGTTAATGACGACAAGTATGATGTGCAATCAATGAACATGTATGCAAATCTTATCCAATCAACTAGACACTACTATACTGTTTCAAATGATGAGGAGGATATCACTACTACCACAACTACTACTGTACGACCACATCATCATCCTGCTAAGACCCAATCATCATCGAGAAAGCAAAGTAGCACTTCCTATAACAACGAGAATGATGAAGATAACTCAGGTATGAGTACATGGACACCACCAACTCCAGGAGCCTCTTCATTGAATGATTCATTAAATGATTATCTACGTCAGAATATTGATAATGATAATAGGAGTGATAATATGTCAAGTGATATGGCCGACAGTACAAGCTCGGACAGTCTTAGTAGTTGTTCTGATGATGGTTCTACTGATGATCCTCAGCAAGATGAACAAGAGGAGGATGAGAAGGATAGGTTTGCTGAGCATATCACTATTGTTGGCTGAACATGTATCATATCATTTCGGACTGTGCTGCTGAATTGCTTCTTGTATGATAGGTATCCTATTATAATACATAACTTATATTTTTAGAGACTACTACTGCCTATAATCATACACATCTATAGTTCTTCGGCAATAGGAATATGTCGTCTAACTTCATCCTTTGTAGTCTTATCACCGCCAACTTTCGGGGCAGTGACTACTAGATCTCCATCCTTATTTAACTTTGCTTTGAGTTCGGATTCATTTACATGATTACCTAATGCAAATCTCTTATCGAAGCTTACATGCGAGTTTGAATTCCGGTGCTCACCCCTGATATGAATGATCCTATTTCCAATCACGTCAACCATTACATCTTGAACTGGTATATCAGGTAATGATAAGACGAGGGATACCAAATCACCATCATCTTCATTCAATTCAAATACAGGATCCATCATCTGTTTATGTTGCCTCCGAAACTCATTCATGAAAGGAGAATCCAATAATGGGGAGAAGAACTCATCATGCCACATAGATGGTATACTAAAGAAATCATCATTATCATCTTTAGTACGAGAGAAGAATGTGCCGGATACCTGATGTAGTAGATGTTGATCAAGATGACGTGATGTCGGTGGATGATTACGTAGGAAACTTCCTTGTGCTTGGTTTGTCATCTCATCCATTTGAGCATATGTAGGCTGCTTTGTTACAAGCATAAGATGCTGTACACTGATGATAAAGAGTGTTGTAATCAACGAGATAGCCAATGTATATACTATCGATGGTCGATTGTTATGATGTACATGATGTGTGTTGTTGGTGTTAGTCAGAGTGTTTCTCCAATCGGTGTTTCTTATATATCTATATGAATAGCTCACTGTGTTTGTTGTAACAAGGATAAGCGTTGTGTTAATATGATTCATATCTTATTATCACTGCAATCACTCTCCTCTTTCGAAATCATTGAAATCATGAATCAATGATTTTGGCGATGATTTGTTGCAATTGTTGTTGTAGATTGTTAGTAAAAATATACCGTTCGATCGCTATCTAAAAAAGAACTCCTCCCCCACATCATCGATCATCACTTATTACACTCTAACCAACTATCTTCCATAAAGATGGCTGTGGATGATGGCATATCGGATATAGCCTCCGCAAAGATGGCCTTTGCAAAAGAAAAGAATATAGGTGAATATAATCTCTGGTGATGTATACTTATGTAGATTTGATTAATGATTTTGCTCATATCTTATGTTCTCCTCTCTCCCCACTCATCGTCAACACAATAGAGCCATGTACAAATGATAAGTGTGGTTTCAGTGGTTGCACATGTGGTTCAAAGTAAGTAGTACGCAGGGATAGATAAGCTGACATATATTGTACTCACTTCCTATTTGCAAATGCATATACAATGCCATCATCATCTACTATCATATTATATCAATGTAACAAGATGTGGATGCAATATACCGCCAACTTCTACAGTTGTATTAGAGACATGTGATCCATGTGTGGAGTTTAAGAGAAGAAAAGAGGAAGAAAAGAAGTATAAGGCTAGGGAAGCATAAGAGGAAGAGTTGTCATCTTCACCGACTAATCTTTTTTAGTGGCGGTATCCTATAAAAGATTTCACTAAGAGATTTGATATCATCATACTCTATCTGCCTCCATTCATTGTATTATATAATAATCTCCACCTAATCAATCATTATATCGTATCCAAAAGAATCATAAGATATTCACGAGTTTTATTGCAATAAGATAATAATTATAATGTCGTCAATAGCCAAAGATATCCAGCAACTCAAAATAGATGATAATGATATCAAACCCCAAAAAAGTACAGCAGCTGATGATATCCAACAACTATACAAAGATATTGAAGTTGAGAAACGTACACTTGAACAACTAAACAAAAATGGTGCTAAAATTTCTGATAAGGCCGTCCATCAAAAGTTACTTGGTGATAAAGAGGAGGAGTTGCAATGTATTCTTGAGAAACAGAGGGTTGATGCTATTGTTGCGGAGCATGAAAAAGATCACACTCAACAAATCGAGACCTGTCCCATCTGTCTAGATGATATCAAGGTGACTGCACCCGGATCTATTACGTTTTTCTTTTGCTGTGCGAAAGGGACTTGTCATGAGTGTACCAAGGACGTAGGAGGAAAACTTGCATCATGTCCAATGTGTAGAGCCCCTATGCCAAACAGTGATAAACAATTTGTTACTTTGCTGAAGAAGGCGGCAAAGAATGGTAGTGCCTACGCTCAAATGAAATTGGGATATTTATATTTCGATGGTAATGAAGGCGTTCCTATCAACCATAAGGAAGCAATTAAATGGTTGAATCTATCTGCTGAACAACAATATCCTGGAGCCTTTGGGAAACTAGGCGAGATCTATGCTGAAGGTTTGAAGGGTGTAGTGAAGAAACAACCAGTGAAAGCTTTTGAACTTACAAAGAAAGCAGCAGGTACGTATAAGCATCTAAAATGCATATCTTGTGTCTAGCTGTCTCTCTCTCGCCTCTTTTCTCATTAGTATATTATCCTTTAAGATGCCGGGGGTACAGTTTCACAAGAGAATCTTGGGCACAAATACATGCTTGGCCAGGGAGTTGAAAAGAATATGGCAAAGGGTATTCTTTATGCCACACTTTCATGCAGTGAAGGTAGGGGCAGGCTCGGAGCACATACACTAGGGGCGTTATATTTTGACGATTCTGGTATATTGGAAAGGAATTTATACCGCGCCAAATATTACTTTGAGATGGCAGCCCGGAATGGCTATCCTGATTCTCTTGGTTTCTTGTCTCGCGTTCTCTTTGAAATACGCAATCAACAATATGATGGCAGTATTGCAATGGTGGGCTATAACTCAGTCCCGATGATTCTTTATTATGCTCGAAAGGGAACTGCTGCCGGACATGGTCCCATGTCTATGCAAATGAACTCTCAATTCTTGAAAGAGTTGGAAGAACAGGGTCAGAAAAGTTGTGATAACTGCATTAAGGATGCAAGCATGGGGCAAAGGTTCAATCATTGTGCAAGATGCAAGGCAGCTTGGTATTGTTGTCGTGAGTGTCAGCTTAAGCATTGGACGAAGGGGCATAAATTGGATTGCATCAAGCATGATACTCCTGTGGAAAAGGTTCTTGGTCAGTCAACTTATTTGGGAGGATGAAGAGAGTAAGTAGAAAGCTGAGAGAATGGGGTATATAGTTAGAAATATAATATGACAATAGGGGAAGATTAGTTTATGAAATATACACTAAGTTAAAACCCTATATGTCTACTTCTTTACACTGACGGCCTTCTTGATATTCTTCTTGGGCTTCTTGACCTTGGGTTTGAATGCCTTCTTTGCCTTTGTTTTTGATGTAGTAGACTTGGCGGCGGCAATTACTGGAGGGACCACTGCTGTGGCTTGTGCTGGTACCTCGTCACTCTTGCCCTTTTGTACAGATTCGTCAATCTCATCACCATCATTGGCTATTGCAGTATCATCGCCATCTTCTTCTTGGAATAAATGATCAAATGACTTTTCCATACTCTTTTTCTTCTCTGTACCCTGCTGTCCCTTCTTTGCAACTGCAGCTGTTGGCATGGTCGTATCTTCCACAGGCGGCAATACCTTAATAGCAGGCACCTCCGTCGGTATAACCAAATTATCACCAAAGACACTTAAATCCAATTTCACCTTTTGTCTTGGATTTAATGCCATATCAATTAATCGAGCATTTTTACGACTTTCAATTTTAAACTTTCGTTTCAATTGACTTCGTGTCCTACCAACTAAGAACATTTCCATCATAGAAAAGTCTGTACCACATTGTCGTAATGCTCTATAGAATGATTTTGTTTCAGTTACACTCCATCGAGTTGGTATTTGTCGTGGTTGGGATGTGTAGGAATCATATCGTGCTTGAATTGCACCTAGTTGGGAGGGTGTTTCACCTTCATCTATTACTGTGTTGCCTAATTCTTGATCAATTTGGGCTGTTGATTGACGTGTTTCTGGATTTGGTAGTAGTGATTCTTGTTCGATGACTATTTCACCCTGTTCATTGACTTTTACTTGTGGACCGGTGGCTGTTTCTGGTGTTTCTTCTGTTGCTGCTTCCTCTGTTGTTGGTGCTTGTGCCTTATCTGTGATATCCTTCTCTTGACCAGTTGTAGCGGCAGTCTCCTCATCGGCAGTACCCATGGCAGCAGCCTCTTCCTCGGCAATCAAATTATCATTCTCCCCTTCATTCTTCAACTTTAAATTCTTATTCTTCTTTTTTATTGTCCGTGGTATACTTGCACATACCGTTCGTAAGGTAAGTGCTACCACTGGTTCTGCACTTCCTGTTGCTGCTTCTTCTTGGGGTAGTGATGGCTCCTCTCCTTCTTTTGTCATATTCACCTTACCCTTCTTCTGCTTTGCCGTAGTAGTGTCATCTTCTTCAACAATCTCCTCGTCCTCTTCACCACTCTTATCACCCACCCTCTTCAAACTACTACTATTACCATTTAATAATACACTCTTATCACCACTACCTTCATTTAATCCATTATAATAATAATGATTTAAAAAATTCTTTTGTGCTGTTGACATTGTACTTGTACTTTCATTACTATTTTGTTGTTGGGGTAGTTTACTTTCAAAGGAGATTACTTCACTGCCCAATGGATTTGTAGATATTGTTTCAATATTGTTGTTATATTGTATTGGTGGTAATGATGGTACTTTTAATCCTCCCTCCTTCTCTTTAATACTATTGCTATCATCAGCCATATCTTTCTCTTTGACCTCGGACTCTGAGCTCTCGTTCTGCAGTTGTTCTTTTGTCATCATACTAGCAGCATATTCAACACTAGTATTAACTTCATCTAATAAATTCATTGGTATATCTGCATAATCTAATCCACTTCCATTATTATTACTGTTACCCCCTGCATTACCCACACCACCAGTACCATTGTTATTGGCAGTTGAATTGTTAGTAGCAGAAAGAGAATTTGGTATCTCATCCATTAGTGCCGCAGCGGCCTCTGCTGCTAATAGTAGGGTATCCTCTTCTTCATTCACATTACTATTGATATTATTATTTAGTGTTATCGGTTCATGCTGCTGTTTTTGTGCGGTATCATCCTGTGTTATTGTGGTGTCATCTTTCAAAGAAGCAACTGATACTTTTGAAGTTGGCTGTTTGATTATATTACTTTTCTTCTTTTTAGATGATGCCGAGGCCGAGGGTAAAATCCGTGGACGTTTCCTCCTCGTACTTGTTGCTTTTTTACTGTTGGGTATTATTGGTAGCATGTTGTATTGTTAACTATTCTATACTATCGTTTGCTCAACCACTTGAGCGAGTTGATCGATTTTGTGTTGGGTATCCTTTTAGGTAACTTCAAGAGATTTAATTAATCAGCTTTATATTCGATCTACTAGTATTTAAACTTATTATATTACTGTATATTTGGATAGTTGCTTTTGTTGCTGCATACTATACACTTTATTTAATAAGTGATGTTATCGAACTATACCCCCCGGGGGTATAGAGTATTCGACTAGGCTGAGATTTGGGAGGGGGGGTATAACTCAATTTCTTAGTAGGTACACTAAGTAATATGGTGGAAGGGGGTATAGATTTCACCTAGGCTGAATGTTTGGGGGGTATAGCACTGTAGTGCAGGGAAAAGTTGCAAAAGGATACCACTCGAGTGAGTTAGCCAGCTAGCGAGTAGCGAGCGAGCCTACTAACTCCAACTGCCAGTTTTCAATGTTGGTCTCTGGCGTTATGTAGTACATCGATAGAAATCTAGGTTATATCTTATAACAAAAAGCTCCCCCTACGGTCTGGTAATCTCCACAAATACATTTACATTCAACCAGCACCGACTTTTCATTCATGAGAGATATTTCTCATTCAATTGATGCACTTTGGCTAGTGCACCCCATTTATCATAGAAGTCTACAGCCATTGTAAAGTGATGAGTGGCTTTTTCTTCATCATTGATTTCGTTCAATAAGTATTCTCCATATCTTTCACAGGCAATGGCGGCATCCTGGACAAAACCGCATTGAATACTTGTTGATATCGAGTTTTCATACTTTGTCACAGCCTCCTCTTTGTTCCGTTTCAAAGCAAAATTCTCCGCTTCGAGGAGTAATAACTTATTAGCTGTGTTTGGATTTTCGGCCTTGGTCCATTTCTTCATTGTTGATAACCTCTTTCTTGCAGCCCTCTTGTACTTCATCTTTCTCGTTTGCCGAGCCATTTCAAAGAGGGATATACCTGTTCATTCAAACGATGTATGCTGCCATAAGAACTAGACATCTGTGAAGGGGAAAAAACAGACTGAACTTACCTCTATTGAATGTATCGATTATAAACATGGGTGTTGGTAATTGTGAGTAGTAGTCTCCAAGCTTAAATGCTTGCTTAGCACAATCTTCGTGCTCTCCAAAAACCGAAAGTACGAACATTTTGCAGAAGGATAAAGTATCTAAGTCTACTTTTGATTCCATCTTGCATTCAAAGTCCGACAAACTATCAATAGAATCTCCCTGCAGAATAGTTGGGTTCTCGGACAACCCCATCAAATTGAGAATGATTTGAGTATACAGTTGAAGAGGCTGTGCCGCATCCAAACGACCAAGATCCACTGCCTGTTGCAAATATGTTCTTGCATCTGCTAAGACTGAGTTGAGATTTCTATCTGCCATAATACTAATGATGATAAAGAAAGCCATGCATGCACATGCATTGTATGTGTCACCGCACTCTAAACCAACCTTATAACTAAGCTGTAGATAGTCAAGACTCTTTGAAAAGGGTTCCGTCCATGGCTTGATCAAACCATAACTCACTAAATATATCCGTGGAATAGCTTCCTTCCAATCGTGCTTGTGTAGTAGATTCAATGTCTGTTCGCAGATGAGTGTACCTCCTTTTATGTTACCCATGGCACACTTTGTCATGGCAATTCCTGACAATGCATGTGTTGATATTGGGCAGAGACCATGGTTCAGTGTGGATTTGTAGAGAAAGCATGTTGCAAGAAGGGAGAGAATGTTATCATTGCTTAGATAAGCATTTGCAGCCAATTTAGTCAAGATACGCATCAATGCCAAATGAGTGGGGTCTGACATGAACGGGAGATCGTCGATACTATTCAGTTGAGCTTCGTTGACTTTCAGCAAGATTTGCATTGCCTTCCCCAGTTGCAGTGCTGTACTGCGGGGTATCTTGTACACACCAAACTCTTCAAGGATATCTAAGCATAAAGCGCATCCCATCTTTGAGTTGTGCTGCAGCTCAGAAAGTTGAACATCGTAGCACCGGACTTTATCAAGAGGTGTCCTAGCATGTTGTATGACCTCATCGTAGTACGTTTGTGCCGCCAGGTGATTTCCTACAGAGCTCTCCACCTCAGCTCCCAAAGAATAGACTTTCAGGGTCAAGTCATACGAGTTTTCAAAAGCATCAACTGGTAAAAGCTTGCAGCTACAGTGAACATACTTTGCAGCTGAATTGAATGCGGAACACTCAACAGCTTTCTCTGCCGCTTCTAAATATATTCTTGCAATTGCATCACGCTTCTTCTCATTAAGACTTGATAAGTTTTCATGTTGCAATAAGTTTGCAATAACAAACACATGTGAACTGGCAAGTTCCTTGCTCTGGTACTTTTCAAGGAGGATCAATGCAACTTTGAACTGCACATTAACATCTGATGTTGTCTCTCCAAGCTTCATTGATGCCTCTTGCACCTTGTCATGGCTCCAGTGATAACTTGTCATTAGATCTCCCGCAGCCTCAAACACGTGTTCCTCGATCGCCTTAGCAAGGTAGCTTTCCAATTGGCTCCTTGAGATGGTGATCCCCGACGATTCAGTGAGCCTAATTCCATTCCAAACAAGATAAAGCGTCTCAAATTGAAAAGAAGATCCAAGACAAGCTGCTACATAACACATGTCTTGTAGCTGTTGTGGCATTTGCTCTAGTTTGGACATTACCAACTCAACTACATTCGATGTTGCTGAAGTCTTCTTTTCAATTGTAGCAACATCGTATTCCCATTGAGTACTAACATTGAATGTCAAGTAACCTTTAGTCTGCAACATGCGCAGAAACGTCAGCAAATAATACGGATTGCCATTTGTTCTTTGATGACAAAGTTTAGCCAAAGAAGATGTTACTTGAGCGTCATCTATTGAAAGAAGTCCCATTATTATTTCATTCACATCCTCAACGTCCAGTCGCTCTAGTTTCATCTTGGTAATAGCAAAGACATTCTCGTTCTCTGCCCTTTGGCTCAAGTCAAGGATGGTTTTGCTCAAGTCATGCGTCTCGTTCACTTCTTCTGATCGATAGCAACCAACGACTAGTAGACCCGAGCTTTCTCTATCAGTGAGCATCGACTTTATCAGCTCACACGATGCTGAATCTGCCCACTGTATATCGTCAAGTACCATAACCAAAGGCCCCCCTAACAAAGTGGAATCATCTGTAATGATTCGTATGAACTTGCGAAAAGCAAAGATGAATCTATCCCTAGCCTGTTCCAAATTGGTACCACTTCCATGATCGTTACTGCGTGTTAATGATCCCCTCCTCTGCTGTTCCCCTACAATTTCAACTAGTGTTGGCATAACAGTAGCCAGGAGTTGTACTTCATTCCCAATCTCTTCTTTCAGCCTATCACGAACTCTCTCGAATTTCTTGACCCCAACCTCATCTCCACTCTTCAGTTGCAATAAAAAGGAGCAAATCTCGCTGCAAGTCTGACTTATACCAGTGTATGGCTGATCGCGGAAGTACTGGTCAAACTTTCCATTAACGATTAATCCACCGACTTTATTAATATGGTAATTTAGAGTGGAGGCAAGATACGATTTGCCACTACCCGATTCGCCAGCAATCAGTACTACTCCTTTTCCAAAAGAGTTTCTATTAACACTCTCATTATCTGATAAAAGAATGCTCTCATCTGTTTTGTTTCTAAGGTCATCAACTGCTGCTTGTAGTGAAGCAATTTCTTGTTCCCTCCCAACGATATGGATATTAGAGAAGTTCAAAGTGGATGATCTATCTTCTCTTCGCTTTGCCTCAAGTTCTCTTTCCGAAACAATAGGCCTTGCAGTATCGTCAATCTCTGAATTACGATGTGATGAAACATCCTCTGAAGTTGCATTACTGCTCAACCTCCTTAAAAAGCTCCGCCTGTCATCATTATCTTCTGAACTTTCAACAACCAGAGTCGCCTCATAAACAGGTATATCCGGCACTAGCGTTGCCTCCAAAATAGGAACGCCGTCATCTTCTTCAATCAGTATTGATTGGGGTGGGGGGCGACTAACGATAGCAGGTAGTGGTTGGCTCGGTTGGTCTAAATTCTCCTGTACTTCAATATTTGAGTTCTCTCTGGTACCTCTTGCACTTTCTCTTGTATCATCAATATCCTCCTCCACAGCTAAAACTTTACGATTGTTATTATATTTTGTTGAACCATTAACTACTTCTTCATCAGGTGCCTTTTGGTTGTTATCTTTTGCAATCTTTTCTTTCATAGCTTTGTCATCAACCTCGTCAGCATAATCAACAGAATTGAATGGAACTGGTGGAGTTGATTGAACAATACATTCCTGTAGGCCACTAATAACCGATGATATCTTGCTGTTGGAATTGTCATCATCGTTTAATGACGCTTCCAACATACCAATTGGGAGGGGCGGTTCTTCATTGTCTTCTACAACAGTTAATAGCACATCACTTGATGGCTGATCTGATTTATCCCTAACATTGTGCACATCATTCATGGTGTATAATTATATATAAATATACTAGTTACCTTGGCATCAAAGGCACATCAAAACAATAATTGAGAATTAGAATGTGATAGATTGATTTCAGCAGAGGTCCATTCTGATGGTTCAACGTTAATATCCTTGGTTCAACTAGAATCATCAAATTTCGAACTCTACCAAATACCACTCAAGGTGTTGGCAGAAATAATAGCTGTTGGTGTTAGTTAGTAATTTGTTGCTTAAATAAAGGACTTATCCGCTGGCATCTTATATCATACTTGTCTGATATTGATATATAATACAAAATGGCACTACGTTTCTTCATAGTTAAGTAGGAAGCAGGAAGGGTGTATCGTTAGTGAGTATGATCGTATACGTCCGTCGATTATCGATAGTAGCGCGCAATCTCTACGGTATCCTCAGTTGTCCAGAATGAAGGTGTATTCGGCCGTAAACAATACAATATGGGTATAGAAAACGGTAGTACAAATCGATGGAGAACAGCACGAGAACGTGACCGATTAAAAGCACGGTATACTATACAAAATCGATTATTATCTCATGTCAATGACAACACCAAAAATGATGATGTTTGCAACAACACTACTACTACTTCAGAGTCTATATCGGTAGACGAATTGAATATTATACTCCAATATCTACAAAGAATAACAAAGAATGATATATCTGCCTTTTCTGTAGCTGCATTGTCACGTCATGGATATCTATTAAATGTACCGCTTCCAAATGTAGAAGATTATAAAAGTTGTTCACAAGCAAAGAATGCTGAATTGTCTTCAGACGATAACTCATCAAAGTATGAAAAAGTATTATCATCTCTTTCAATAATGTTATCAACTATCATCCCATATAGTACACAAGCAACTAAGTTAGAAGCAACGAATCAACCTGCTGGTCTTGCTCTTTCAAAGTTTGGTGTAGATTATACGACAACTAGATTAATACCCTACATTGAACATTTGAAACAATATGAACAACGTCAACTTACCATTATTGAGTATGCCTCATTATTAGGTAGACATGGTATCGTTTCACAGTTACTATTGGGTGGTATAGATCCTACAATGAATGATAATAAACAAGCAAGTCGCAAAGTGCTATCATTATTGCATTCTCTTGGAGAGGAGAAGACTACATCATGTCAAATACCTTTATCAATATGGTCGTATATTATACGAGCAGTGATTGAAATGAGAATGAATGGAGCGTTAGATAGAATTACCACAGGAAGTGATATCCCATATTGCAGTATTTGCAATATGAAACAAGAGTGTCATATACTTGAGTTTGGTTCACCGTGTCATCATACATATTGCGAATCATGCATGTGGCTTCATTTAGTACAACAGCTTGCTCGTCAGAATGTTAATTTACAGAGAAATGTAGTGACCTGTCCAATTTGTAATGAGGAGTTTGAAGGATTCAAATGCCAACATCAAAATGAACAGAAGATTGGTGCATCACATTTAGATATATCAATGGCGGAGGAGAAGAGCAACGATACTATTATGCCATCAATAGAAATACGACAACAACGAAAAAGAGAATCTCTTGACAAGTTTATGCAACTACCTTCAACATCATCAGATCTTATAACGTCGAGTAAGAAGAAGAAAAGGAATAAAGATTCGACATACGGTACTTGGAAGGCAGCACTGCAACCTTTTATTGAAACACAACAATCAAGAGAAGTACGGCTAGACCGCTTCTTCAAAGCTTTGATGTCATCTCCACATTTGGCAGCTGCATATTTAGAAGCAGGTATCCATGTCGATACTTGGAACGTATATGGACAATCTCCATTATATCTTGCTTGTTGGAAAGGATCATGTGTAGTGGTCAAGTTATTACTCGATTATGGTGCTGATACTAAGATTACTGCAAGCGGCGGTAGTACATGTTATAGTATTGCAAAGTGACACTCACGGAATGATGTATTAGATTTGTTGGAGAGATATGCTGATAACAAAGAATCTTTAAACACATTACACATCAACAAAGCAATCAACTTCAATACCAATCATAATTATCAGGTCTCAGTATTGATTGACTCGTCAAAAGATCACCCAGGAGCAGGATCGTATATTGTTGACAATGCACTAACCGAAGAAGAGTTGTGCTACTTGGACTCGCTATGGAAGTCGTTACCTATTGAAGAAGCATGTGATGAGGTAGATGAGCAATATACAGGAGCTATTCTTCGTCCATCAAGACGTTACTTCTGTGACGCTGAGGAAGAGATTCAACACATGCTCAAAGGATGTGTCTCAGCTGCACGGAAGGTTTCTATCAAAGAGTGCAATAGTGAATCTTCGTCAGCAGCAAACTCAACAATTGTCAAGGGTTCTCCTCCAAGTGTATTCAAACATATCCGATTCCTCACTTATGAAAGGCCTGGTGGTGTACTTCCTCCTCATGTAGATCTTTGTCGTGTTGATGATGCTTCAGGCGTGAGAAGTACACATACTTTCATCTTGTATCTGACAGATTGTGGCCATGGAGAAGGAACAGCTCTTCTTAAGAGTTTGAAAAACCCACAAGTGATTGCGGTTGCACAACCAAAGAGAGGGAGAGCTATAATCTTCCCGCACAGTTGCCCTCACAGTGGACTAGAAGTATCAGTAGTTCCTAAAGTGCTTCTACGAGGTGAAGTAATACTGTAATTATGATGACTATTCAACACCTTACTACAATAATATGATTTAATGTGGATAAATCGAAAATCTCGATTTTTTGCCAACTCTCAGGTAACATTTGGCCATCAAGTGGCACCTCAGAGATGTAGGCTTGCTACAATAGTGGTTGTTTGGCATTGTATAGGTATATAACAAGTTGATGAACACTCCCAGCATGATTATAAGTCACTCCACCACACTTTTACAGCCCCATGTTGGCAGGTTTCATGCCTTAGATCTCGATTTTTTGCCAACCTCAGGTAATGTTTGGCCATCAAGTGGCACCTCAGAGATGTAGGCTTGCTACAATAGTGGTTGTTTGGCATTGTATAGGTGTATAACAGGTTGATGAACACTCCCAGCATGATTATAAGGCCTTCCACCACACTTTTACAGCCCCATGTTTCAGGTTTCATGCCTTAGATCTCCATTTTTTGCCAACCTCAGGTAACATTTGGCCATCAAGTGGCACCTCAGAGATGTAGGCTTGCTACAATAGTGGTTGTTTGGCATTGTATAGGTATATATCAAAGTGATGAACACTCCCAGCATGATTATAGGTCCCTCCA
>Ga0214477_100089_pt1 | contig 58368 bp, 42 predicted proteins | sample M1_20Mar14CPVII9_FD_165058 | JGI IMG/M metagenome (GOLD analysis project Ga0214477, IMG submission 165058) | Marine eukaryotic communities from Monterey Bay, California, United States - M1_20Mar14CPVII9sort6BwellC16 | ecosystem: Environmental > Aquatic > Marine > Unclassified | place: USA...
TATATGCAGCAAGCAAATCATCTAATACCATTGCATTGCAATTCGGATGCCTTCCAATATAAACATTAATAAGTCGTCTTTGACAGTCTTTAAAGTCGCCAAGATTCAGCTCATTTTCTCCCAAACTAATGTGTAGCTCTACAAGAACAAACACTGTTGCCTTCCTCATATCAACTGACTTGTGATCTAGTGCAGTGTGGAATACAGGAAGCAAGGAGGGTATTGCCGCTTTCAAGGAATCGGGAGATACTCTATTCACTAAATATCTCATTGTCCTTAACACTGACAGCAGTTCAGGGGGACTATTCTTATCATTCAAATCAATTTCAATAGAAGTGAAAAGAAGCAAGTGCTCAAAGCAAACCTCAGGTTCGGTACCATCAACAAGGTTATGTAGAGCCCGTTCAGCTGTATTGACAATCTCAAATGGTGCATCTTTTGTGCACTGCATTCAAAGCGAGGAAAAGATGTGAGTGTACACCGAAAACCTAAGAAGTATAAACAGGAGAAGAAGACCTCACCTCCAGCATACAAGTAATGATCTTCTTAATCTCCTCATTCTTGACATGACCTGGTAGTAGTTGCAATAGATTTCTTACTCCTTGAATAAACAAATGTTGCATCTGATGACAAGCAGAACGATTTTGCTTTGTAGGAGATCTTATAAAGTCTACCCCAGAATAATCTACATTTGGCATATCCTTGATATGATCTTGAGAATAAAATGTGTGAGTTAGATCGCTGAACAAGAAGGTACAACAAAAACATGAGCAGAAACACACAAGTGGATCTTACTGAGTAGACAGGCTAGCACGGATGAAAACTTCTTATTCCACGACGGATCATTTGTATTCTCCTTGGCGAAGAGTGCAAGTGCACTGATACCGAGCTGTTGTTCATGTGGTGATGATTTGTCGGATAGCATTCTGATTATTTCTCCTAGCACATCACCAGTATTCTTCACTCTTTCAGCACTAAGCGGTGAGGCACATGCAAGAAGATTTACGACAGGTGTTCCTACTATAGGTGTTGCTGGATTCTTCTTAAACCCAACGATGGATTTGGCTGGGGTTGTCAAAGCCATCGAATTCTCCTTTTCTTCGATAGTAACATCTTCTGATTTGACAGCAGGTGCAATGGAGGGTAATCGAGATCGAGGTATCTTTGAAGAGCTAACATGACTACTACGATTGACCGACTTCTTGCTTTCTGAGAATCTCATGGGTGAGTAAGCAGCTACAGGTTTGGGAGTAGATGTTGTCAAAGTTCGACTACTTGCACTCGATGGAGGACGCTTCTTGGCAGCAGTACTAGCAGACTTATTTGGAGTTGATACTCGTTGAGCCTTTGGTGTCCCATGCTGAGCACGAAGTCTTGCCGTTGTACTACTTGCCGATCTCTTGACACTATTCCTCGGCGGCACTGTTCCACGAGACGGCTTTGGCTTTGCTGCTTTCTTCTTGACAGGTTGTTTCTCAGGAGTAGAAGTTTCCCCAATCACGCCTGTTTCAACCAGCACACTCATGATACCACCGTCTTCCCATTCTAAATCAATCATTGGCTTTTCCTTCTTCAGGTTCTTCATCTCTCTACTACGACCATCAAACATCTTTTGGACAGCATGTGTTGTCTCCTCACAAGCATGCATTGCCCAGTATAGCTTCCTCCCCTCCTCACGAACTTCAGGATCACGGTTTGTTGCTCCTTCTTTCGTAGCCTTAGTTAGTTGATCAATATGCTTCACAAAACAACTCGAGTCCCAAACTCTGAGAGCTACTGTAAGGGCAACAACTGAGCCACGCTTGCGGTTCTTATGAACCTTCTTCCCGAGAATCTCATCACAGAAGCGTGGAATTGTACGAGCATAACCAGTGTTTCCGCAAACTGACATGAGGCACATGATGCAGTTTATCCCCTGTGTGGCCATTAGACGAGTGCCAGACTTGCACAAGTTCAGTACTTCCCCGACATTATTCTCGATAAACTGTGACATGATTTGATTTAGTTGTGCTTCTTCGGCAACATACTCTCGGTATTCAAATGCAGTAGCGATTATAACACGACATACTTGTTGTGTAATCTGTGAACGTAAATCAGTAAATTGAGCCGAAAAGTTCATCTTTCGCAGCTTTTCAATGAACAAGTATCGAGCTTCTGGACTCATGTTGACAACACCTCCTGCTAGGATACGTTCTAGATCAATCAATGCATCTAATCGTTCGTCCCATAACTCAGCTTCTTTTGTCGCCAAACTTGTTTCAATTGCAGACAACATTGACTCAAGGTTCTTCATTGTGGTTAAGATGGCAGGTGGCTTGGCAATTGTTGCATAAATTGGAGGTAGAGTACATGCCTCTTCCAACGCAGCCTCATCCATATCTTCGTCACCCTCGTCTTCTTCATCTTCATCCATCATCATAGATGAATCAGCTTCCTGGTTAGTCTTCTTCTTACTCAACCGTTCAATGATTGATGCAGCCTTATCATCCAATAATGTTTCCAATTGACTCTCAATAGCAAACGCAGCAATATCATAAATATCTTGTAAAGCATTCAAAATCCGTTTACTACAAATCTCTTCCTTTTCACTTAAACAATTGGCACAAACTAAACCAATATTCATCAACACATCTCTCATATCCTGTAATCTATTGAGTGCCGCTGTTTCCCTACGCATAGATACTTCCTCTTCATCCATTTTACCATCCTTATTTGGTACTGTATATTCCACTGCCGTAATTATAGACTTTGATAATATCTCGGCAATACATGCCGCCGATCCAATTGATACTGATTTTATATTATTATTGTCACCTTCACCACCACCACCACCACCACCACACGCTGGTAACAGTACTAAATCACGAATGATAGATGTGCACATTTCATTCCTAGGACGGTCCGGACGTAATAGTGCAATTAGTAATGCACAAGCAGCCCCCGATACGCCTGAACCACTACCATTTAATTCAGTACCTAAATCCAATTTTAACGCCTGTACTAAATCAGTAGCAATTGATGTAACAAATTCTCCATCAAAGATTGGTAATAACTTCTTGCTCTTGTTATCACTATCAATACAACGTAATTGTACCACATATGATAAACAAATTAATGATGATTGAATAACATTCAATATAATATTCTCATCATTCAAATTTTCAGTATCATCTTCAGTATTTTCATTTGGATGACAACTTTCGATTAAACATTTGATTAAACTATCACGTAGCATAAAATCATTATTGTTATTATCATCATCAAATCCATCATCGTTATCATCGGTAGTACTAGAGGAGGAAGAGCCATTTAGAAAATCTTGCCATTCTTGACACCGACTTGTTTGTTGTTCATTTTTATTTTCTGCTGCCGCCGAAAAGCATGATTGTAGCGATGATTGGATATTATTTAATGCATTGAGTTTAGATGATAGACTTGTAAAGCCTAGACACTCTTGGACCAGCGTAGACGCCAACTCTGTTATACTATTCGCCATGATGCCACTACTAATTTTATGCGATCAAAACTGTTTTCGCCAAACGATAAGAAGGTATCTTTATACCGTTTCATCGCTAAAAGATTTTAAGAAAGAAAATTGCCAAAAAGTCAAAAGTAGCATGCAATTTATGAGAGTTGAAGGTTGAGAGAAGATACGGGGAGGAATATAACTATTCTCATATAAGACTTTCATGCAACGTATGACAATATATACTTGATTAAACATATCCTTTATTTGTACTTAGTTGTTAGGCAGAATTATAGGTAGGCGCAAGCAGCAGTGATAAAAAGTAGAAGATATATTATCGTCGCGGAGATACCTATTGCAATCAACACAACACATCAACCATGCCTAGAGATGATACTATAAATATTCCGTCCATCACCGGTGCATTCTCGGGCGATACTGATACCAGAGAAACACATATGTCCGGCGTTACATTCGGCAGCGGTGACGAAAGTCCAGCAAGAAAGTTTAATAAATTTGCTGCTGATATCCATAGTGCCGCTGACAGGGTACTACCAAAAGGGGGAACGCCACTTAGTATCCATTCTGAGCATACTGCTGATGGTACAAGAAAGATTAAACGAGACGACGTCAGGTAAGCATTTGTTATTATGGGGGGGGGAGAATACGTTTTCTCTCACTAAATACTCATATTATTCAATATCCCTACCTCATACTCATACCCTATGCACAAATAGAAAAATATTCAAAACATCAGCTACGATGGGAACAGTCACATGGGAGCAGCTTGAAAGAATAGCCAACATGCATGATAAGCTTGCAGCTGGAGTCGATATGGATTTCAACTACTTAACGCTATTGTTGGTAGCTTCTGTTGTGGCCGGACTTGGACTTGCCTTAGACTCGTCAACAACTGTCATCTCGAGTATGCTTCTATCCCCTATCATGGGTCCTGTTTTAGGGATGAGTTACGGTCTCGTAATTTGGGATTGGACTCTCATCAAACGTTCAATGAGGAATGAGACTGTGTCAATAGTTATCTGTGTCCTCTTTGGAGTGTTGATAGGTAAGTTGTTGATATGGTTATTATAGTATATTTCTATCTAATAAATGATACTATATCGACTCACATATCTGGAACACATACACATTTCTTCACAACCAGGTTTGTGTACTTTCTGGACTGATATGGCTAAAGAATGGCCCACAAGCGAGATGTTAAGCCGAGGAACAAGGACTACATTTCTCGCTGGATTCCCCATTGCCTTCTTCTCAGGCTTGGGAGTAGCCGTTTCTGTACTTGATGATCAGACCTCTAGTCTTGTTGGTGTGGCGATTAGTGCATCCCTACTTCCTCCTGCGGTCAATTGTGGTAAGTATCTTCTATGCTTTACTCTCAGAAGTAAAAATACGACACATATGCTCATTTGTTGCTTTTATTTCATAGGCATGATGTTCATTGTGGCCGCAATGAAAGACAACCAGTGGGACGACTTCTCTATGAAGTTCCAACCCCTTTATCCGGAACGATTTGATGAGGCAGCTGGTGAGATAGTTGCCTACATGAGTCAGAAGTATCCTTCCTTTAGCTCGATGGGAATTCTTTCATTGATGCTTACAGTTGCCAATGTAATCATGGTAGCTGCGGGCAGTGCTTTGATGTTTAGAGCAAAGGAGGTGTTGCCTGTGAAGAAGAAGGTCTTCTGGTAAGTCACAGTTACAACCATATGACACTGAAACTTATAGTTCACATCTCATGCCACTCAATCTCTAACTTTATATTCATCACTCCTTAGGGATGATTTGAAGATTGCTCGCCGTATTTATCAGGGTCGGACAGTGGATCCATTAACCGGTCAACCACTCACGATCGATGATTTGCTTGCTGCATATATTGAACGTAAGAAGAGCGAGAGTAACGGAGATGAACTAGCTTCAGCAAAGCGACCAGAAGTGGATGTTGTTTCACATGCTCATAGTCTACAGGACGAGAATGCAGTGGAACTTGAACGAATGCACTTAGATCACAAAGTTGGCGAGTAATCCCCTCCTTCTTCTTACCCATTCACATAATGATTCACGAGAGAGATCAAGTCAATAGCTTGTAGTAGAGTTTGTGTTGTCTAATTAAATGTAAAGTAGTAGGGACTATTTGTTATATATTACAACCTTAATCAACTTCTATACATTAGGTACAGCAAGGCAAGATACATAGATAGATCTGATTTCATCTAAACATCCTCCTCTTCTTCACCATCACTCTCGTCTACAATACCCAAATTCTTCAACCCACTTGAACTGACATCTCGAATCATTACCGATTGCCGTTTGATCAAATCTTGATACTTGGACGACTTATCTAACAAGGCATCGTGCTGCCCAACATCTACTATTTTGTGCTTATCCATAACTACTATCTGATCTGCTTGTCTTATAGTGGATAGTCGATGTGCTACAATCTGAAAGATGCGCATTTCAAAGTTTATGAAGATGAGGAGAGATAAACATAGCATATGTTAGTACATGTGGGTTGCAAGGGCAAGCAAATGAATGCAATAGAGGGACAAATGAAGTAGCCAAATCACCAAGACTTCACATTGAACACACAAATTCATATGATAAAACAATACGAACGCGGACTTTCAATAACAGTTCTTCCTACAACTGCCTTGTCTATCGCTTGCTGGACCAAATGTTCTGACTCAGCGTCTAAAGCACTTGTAGCTTCGTCCTGGATTTTGGAGATGAGAGAGATGAATATAAGATTTGTTAGTACATTTGGTTTGCGAAGAGGTTCAAATGAAGGAACCAATATCATCCAGACTTCATATTGAACACAAGCAATCACAAGATGAATCAACACAAACGCGAACTTTCCAATAGGAGAATCTTGCAATTAGTAAGAAGAGCTCGAGCAATTGCTACTCGTTGACGTTGTCCTCCTGAAAGTTGTATACCTCTCTCACCGACGAGAGTATCATAACCGTCAGTCATTTGTTCTATGAACTCGTGGGCATGTGCGTCCCGAGATGCAGCCTCAAGTTCATCTTGTGATACGTCCCTGTCAACTCCGTAGAGCATGTTTTCTCTAATGGTAAGACCGAACAAGTTTGGTTCCTGTTGCACATAGCCAATCTGTTTTCTAAGCCATGTTAAATCTAAACTCTTTAGATCATTGCCGTCAATTGTGATTGAACCCTGATTGATATCATAGAACCGCTGCAGAAGAGAGACAATAGTACTTTTTCCCGCCCCGGAGCTTCCTACTAAAGCAGTAACACTACCAGAAGGAATAGATAGACTTATATCATCTAATATTGGTTGGTCTGGTCGAGTAGGGTAGCTGAACGTGACGCCTTTGAGTTCGATTTGCCCAAACATCCGCTCTGGCTTGATTGTTTCCTTTTCCTTTGTATCCGGATCTGGAATCTTGGGGATACGCTCAAGTAGGTAAAAGACTCGTCCACTAGCTCCAAGACCTTCAAACACCTTGGCTACACTGTTTGCAACTTGTCCCATAGCGAACCCGATACTAATAATGTATGAATTGAAGGCAGTCAAATCACCCAACGATAGCTCATCCTGCAACACAAGATAAAAGCCGTACCAAAGAGTGACATTTAGAAAGCCAAATCCCAAACCAAACACAAAGGTAAAGAAACCGGACTGTGCAACAGATTTAAAGAAACCCACTTGATATGTTGTTACTTGCTTGGGAGGCCACCACCATGGAATATCATCAGGGTTTCCAATTTTGCTATTATATCTATGTTGCTCTTTCTTCTCGGCAGCGAAAGCTTGCACGGTTCTCATGCTACCGATGGCTTCTGTAGAAACAGTTTGTGCTTGACCTAGCACGTCTTGATACTTCTTACTAAGTCTTCCCAATACAAATCCCCTACAATAGGGTTGGTTCGGATAGAGAGAAGATATATGGATTAGACTTGAAATGCACAACTTATATGCACACTTTGACACATACAACATACATTGGACTGCTCATCATAAAAATCAGGATTACACCGCCTAATGCTAAGCCTGCAAGCTTGACGGAGATGTAAAACATTAATACCATCGCACTTATTGCTTTTATGAATTGTGTCAGAAAGTCAGGTAAACTCTGTGATACTACAGATTGTAATAATGTTGTATCACTCCCCAATCTAGAAACAAGCTCTCCACTCTTGTGTTCATCGAAGAATGCAATCTCTTGTCCAAGTATTTGTTTATATAATCTACACCTTAATCTTGCTACTACTCTCTCACCAATAACACCTTGAATAATGGCTCGAATAAACCCTGCAACTATACCGGCGATTGTAATGATAACTGCAAGTAACATATAGTAATTAATCTGACTCATCTTCTCTCCCTCATCAGCAATTGTGGGGTCTACTAGTATGTCATATGCATTTGCCACAATTAGCGGCGTGATCATGTTTGTAGCTTCTGCGCCAATCATTAAGATGAATGATACAATTAACATCGGCATTTCGGGGGTTGCTAGTTTGAATAGTTTGTATAGTGATGGTTTAGTAGATGCAGGAGCATCATTATTATCTGTAGGTTTTGTGGATGACAGATCAACATCATCATCATCTTCTTGCTTTTGAGGTGAAGCACTACGGACTTTCATCTTCATTGTGTGTTGTGTTCTGCGTCGTTGTTGTGTGTTGTTGTGTATACGATTGTTGTGTAAAATGTAATGATGTAGTGTTTGTGTATGTGATGTGTTTACTTTTTTTATGAGCTTGCAACAACTCGAGACGTGCTCTCTGTCGTGCTGCGATATCGTGAGAGGCTTGCCTTTCTACTGATGGTCGAGCTTATGATTTAGGAAACTACTCCCAAGCTTTCATCATTGTTCTTCTGCAAAAGGTACCGTTTGATCGCTAAAAACGCTGAAACAATCCCGCAATGCAGATCGAGTGATGCCATGATGATCAGTGATCGATTGAGTTAGTCTACCTACTAGAATTAAGAGGCCATGGCGAGAACACAACTACGCTCATCTCTTACAAAGGTATCACGTCGATGTATAGCGGCTTATCGACATTGTGGTCGCCTTCCTCCTGCATTTAGTACCGCCGCTGTTGTACAAAGATACTCTATACAAAATATCCTTCATAATTTTTCTTCTACAGCAATCGATACTCGAAAAGATGCATTAACAAGTTCTGATGGAGTGGTTGGTGTACCAATTGATTTCGATTTAGCCAGTTCTATTGAAGGTAAAGAAAGTCAGGTACGATACATGTGTGTGGTTTTGCAACTTATAAATGTGTGTATCTCATAATTTGATATCATATCTTTGCAATACATACAAATACATCATATATCAGATTGTTACTGTGCGTTTAGAGAAAGATCAAGTTCTTAGAGCAGAATCGGGTGCTATGATGTACATGACAGATGGAGGTGAGATATTTATATGTGCGTGGGTTATGTAAGATTTACACTATGATCTAATATGTTTATGTATCTTTTTGCATATATCCAAACACACACAGTCAATATGAATACAACTACTGGTGGGGGTGTTTCTGCCGGATTTCAAAGAATGCTAACTGGTCAAAATATCTTTATATCTGACTATACTTATGATGGTTCAAGCGGAACACATGGTTATGTCGCTCTCGGAACTGACTTCCCGTCAAAAATAGTTAGACTCAACTTAGAGGAATACGGTGGGAGGATTATATGTCAAAAGGGGGCATTATTATGCGCGTCGCATACAGTAGATATTACTGTCGAATTCACAAAGAAGTTTAGTACAGGGTTCTTTGGAGGAGAAGGATTTGTATTGCAGGGATTGACAGGTACCGGAGACGTGATGGTAAAGGCAGGAGGTACGTTGATAAGGAAGGATTTAAAGGAAGGCGAAGTGTTGAGAGTGTCAAGTGGATGTCTTGTTGGATTTCAAGAGGGAATTGAGTTCGATGTAGAAATGGTAGCAGGGTTCAAAAACGTTGTGTTTGGCGGTGAAGGCTTATTCATGACTTCCCTCACAGGACCTGGCGTTGTTTGGTTACAAGGTCAACCTCCCAGTAGAATGATATCAGAAATTGCAAGAAGGGTTCCAAGTGGTGGAGGAATTGGGTTGGCTATACCATTGCCTGGAATAGGAGGTAGCTCAGAAGGAGGCGAGGGTGACGGTGGTGGCGATTCTACTCCAACAGCATAGACTAAATCGTCAAATGCAACATTGAAAACCTTATTGTACACTAAACCTACAAAACATATCTTAATCTCTATACTACCAAACTGTGCCATTTATGGAAATACCTCATCTAGCTTCCCAATGGCCAAGAGCACAAGCCATATGACGCCGACACATACAGAGAGGAGTGAACTCCCTACCTCAACCATCAGGACTCGTGCGCTGCTTGATCCTCGACCGCCGCGTCTACTACCACCAGCCATCCAGTCACTCAATGATCCATAAAATGTGGCAAATCCTGCCATGATAAATGTTGATGTCAGGCAGAATGTACCTAGATATATGATTGCCACTGTGATGATAAGTAAAACGAGATAGGAAATATAGTTCATAGTTAGAAAACATAAGCCGAAAAAAGTTACAAGTGCCACAAATATCAAGGACTTACACTTTGCATCTCTCAGCTCTACGGCAGGTATGACCCCAAGTACACCGCCTGGTCCGGCTACGCCATGTAATATCCCTGCTGCTATTGCCAACATTCCAGATGAGAATGAGAAGAATTTTCTACCACAATCTCCACAACATGGATATAGATATTTATCATATAACCCCTCAGTCTCTATTCCCGATGATCGTCCCCATTCATGTTTTGATACAAGACTTGCAGCCGTCATCAATGTATTAGATTTCTTAGTATTTGATGCAGTCGGTGTTTTATCCATTTCAACCTCCATCTCCATTGGCGTTGGCGAGCTTCGTTTCGACATTTTATGTGTCTGGGGTAGCTCAGACGAGTCGTTTGGTCTTTCTATTTGTAAATGAGGCATGTCTATAGTTTCCATGGTACCACGCCTGTTTCTTGTATCCAGGATCGTAACCATGCTTTGCTCACCCAAGGTTCTTGTCTCATAGTAATCATCATCTTGATAATCGCTGTCTGACAATCCACCGTAACTACTTCCGCGGTAATTATTATTTGCAGAGCGTCCGGATCTTTCACTTATATCATCCATTCTCAGGACTCCTTCCATTTTCCTTACAAGCGATCCATGTATATCAATAGGTTCCCCACCCACGACCATACATTCTACCATTTCGTTCTTCTCAGCATCTGATAATTCTTTTAAACTTTGCATCTGTCTTGTATTTGGATGATGGTCACTCAGATCATCGATGACACCTTCTTTATGATTCCGATCTGCTTTAAACAATCCATATATTCCTAAACATAGCATGAATGCTCCAACAAATGATTCTAATATCTTAGATAATTGGCTATCCATCCCCTGGAAGATGCGCGTTGTCACGGTTTATGAGGTGAAGAGAGAGATGATACAACTTCAGTTAGTACATGTAGTTTGTAAAGGCAATCAAATAAAAGCAAATGAAGTTCAAATGAAGTAGCTAAATCATTGAGGCTTCATATTGAACACATGAATTCATATGATAAAACAATACAAACGCGGACTTTCTATCCAATCCCCACTACTTTCCTCTAACCCTATCAATATTCCTCCAACTAATAACAAACCAAAGGAATGTCCTAATCCCCATTTAACACCCAGCATGAATGATGAACGTCTTGTATTCCTTTCAATGTTGGTACCACTTAATGTTGCTATGGCTGATAAGTGATCAGGTCCAGTTAGGACATGAATAATACCCATTAATATTCCGGTGTTTATTAGTTCAGCTGTTGACATGATTATATGGTATGTGTTATTTAGTTTGTTATTTAATGCGCCAGTCCTTTTTTTGATATATGATAAATAACCCCTTATCAGACTAAATGTGCTAATATACCGCCTCTCTATAATATATCTTCTGATGAATGCTATAATGTAGGCTACTACTGCCTCTATTAATACTTTGACTTGTCGGAGAATAAGCGAAACGTGGGCCCTCTTATAAAAGCTTATCTCGCCGTACCTAATACTCCCAAGCCAATTGCAATCAATAAATATACCAAGCACTCGATAATAATATACGATTAGGTATATTAGGTCGGTTTGTATTGCAATTGATATTGTATTATTAAGATTAAATGCTGAGGTATGTCGTACCTATAAATTATACGATGGACATCACTACTATCTCTCAATCTCGATACTAAATCTTACCGACCAACAACTATACTACCTCTACAGCAAATTGGGCTTGCTAGTGATATATATATATATATATATATATATATATATTTATAACTACATCAAGTGACATAGATAGAGCCGCCGTGGGTCATCATAGTATTTCCCCTAACAGTGGCTAACTTAGCCATACGACATTGCTAACTTAGCAGAACCACCACTTTTTACTCTAGAATTAGCTACCTACTTCTTAGTTAGTAGTCTTCAGTCAATGCTATCAAATACTACCATGACATTCAATCCAAAAGATCTACTACCAAAATCTAGTACTACAAGTACTACAGCTACCAAACTTAGTGGTGTAGGCAGCAGTAGAACAAAAACACAACAACAAAATAACATATCTGAGGACTGGACGAAGTTTGGTAAGCGTCAGATATTATCAATTGGTAATAAGAAACGTCATCATAATCAACAAGTTGATATTGAAGAAGATGATAATATAGATGTAGGAGAATCAAGTAGTGATGAGGAAGAAGGACGTACTTCTGCTGTTCGAGAGAAGAAGAAACGAAAGGTTGTTGCAAAGGTATCTTCAACACATCAAACTGATGTATCAACTATAACTACAACTGATGGCGTAGAAGGGGTAGATAGTACAGTTAATGATATAATACCAAATACTAAAAAGAAAAAGAAGAAGAAAAAGGGTAAGAAGGAACGTGCCAAGGATAATAATAATAAAGATACCTCAATCGAACAACAATCTCTTGATAATGAGAACACAACAGATGCACAACAATCAGTTGCAAAGGAAGTTGTAGCTTCTGATGAGGACGCCGATGAAACCTCTGCTACAAAAAATAGTATTTCAAATACAAATGATACATCAAACACCACCACCGCTACAAATACTACAACAAAACGGAAAAGGAAAAAGGTACGATCACGTCAAAAGAATATCCGAAAGGACAATCGTGAAGTTAAACCATCACATTTAATTATAGGTAATGAAGATTATAAAGGTAGACCAATGACTAAAGAAACATGCGAAAAATTGGGTATACAAAGCAAGAAGTCTGAGGATGGAAAGAAGAACCTGAAGAGAAAGGGTATTGTTGATGCATTGTTTGATAGTGGTGAATGGGTTGGAAGTGAAGATAAGACTGATATTACTACTAACGATGATGAAACTGCTAAGAATACAACAGGGGAAGAAGATATAAAACAGCCAAAAGAAGATGTGGAGGGCGATACACTAACAAGAATAGGCGATTGCATTGTTGGTAGTAGTTCCAATATTGATAATGACGATGATACTAACAAAGATGATGTCGGGGAGAACATACTGAATGCAGATAGCAAAAAGAAGAAGGGGAAGAAGCAGAAAAAGAGAAAGTTTAAGAATCTTGTTGTTGGATGATGTGTTATAGTTTGAGTTTTGAGGTGATTTGTGATAGTGAGGAGTCTTTTATAAACTGGCGACGAGTAGGAAGATACTTATGGATACCGTTACTAAACAAATGAACAATTTACTTGTGTCTTGGTTTGTTCTCGTCTGTTTACATATCTTTAGAGAGGCACTTGCAACTTGCCATGCATGCATACCTCCCCCCAAGAGCTTTTGCCCTTTCTTTTTTCACCCCCATGAGATTTAGAGACACTCGGTATCCAGGTCCGATAGCTCAAAAATGAGAGCTCCTTTTACCTTTTAGCTCACACTTACTCTAGAATCTCTTGGCTAAAGAATGAGAATACCGGACATCAAAGAAACACACATTCAGTAAAGGAAAGGCTCATAACGTAGATAACAAGATAGAACACACATTGAAAGCAAAGCAATAGAAGACAAAAGAGAAAAAGAGATTCGATATCAAGCAAAACAAAGATGGGATTCATCGAGAACGACGTCAAGGATTGGACAGAGGCCAAGGCTGCTACCGAGGCAGCAAAGAAACTACCAGTTGGGTTCATTGCTAATGATGTAATGAAGGCACATGAAACTACGACACCTCCTACTACACCACCAGAGACAAAGAAGGAGGAGATAAAGGTTGGGTTTATTGCAGAGGACGTCATGAAGCAGCATGCTCATCATTAGGGGAGAGGGATATTAGAAGAGAGTGGGGAAGAGACTTGTATTGTATGAGGATAGCATATGAGAATGGACGGAGAGTGATCATATGAAATGTAAAAGTAGGAATATACGTTACTTCTTCTTATCTTCAGTCTAAGAATACTCCTAGCATTAATATCTAGTCATATGCCAGCACAGATACCATTTCATTCCTTTCCGCAAAGCATATCTTAAGTCAATGTAGGGTTATACTTCCTAGCCACAGTTTCTCCACTTGCAGCATACCCAGACTTCCCCTTCACTAATTCTAATACATCCTTCTGCTTAAACTTCTTGCCTGTAATTGGGCATGTCATGTCTGGCTCGGCTAGTTCTTTATAAACTGACTTGAGCATGACTTGGCCAGTTTTTGCAATAGCAATGGTTGGTTGAGTTGTAATAGTTTTGTGTGACACAGCACATAATATCCTTCCTGTCGTCTCCTTACTACTTTTAGATTGCTTCCCGTCTTCATCTCCCTCACGTACTAAATGTAAAGGTATTAATTGTTTTAATTTCAATGGTTCACCCGACATTGGAGAGGGTGGACGTTCTGGTGGGGGAGTTGGTAGAGATTCCAACTCTGTTTCATAATTAAAATCACCTGCTTTAGATGCACCTTTCTTATGTTGTGGTTGAGAAGTTGCCAGCCAATATGAAACATGGCTTAATGAGTTCTCTTCTTTTCCTTTACTAGATTTGGCAGCAGAAGCAGCTGCAGATGACCCTCCAACAACACTCTTACTTGTTGTATCAGTATCATCACTTCGTACAACCAACGCGGTAGAAGCAGCAACAGCAGACATTGCACCTTGATCTTTCCTCATAAAGTTCTGTTCATTCTTCTTCCTTTCCTTCTCTTCCCATTCCACACGTCTATTTTCAACGTCCAATCTCAACCTTTCATATTCTGCCTTTTCTTTCTTCAACTCTCCATTCTTTGTTAATAAATATTGTACAATTGCTTCTCGTGAATAGATATGTCCCGAGGGTGTGGCTACTGCATCACCATCAATTGGTGATAAGTTTAAACTGCAGTGACCGAATGGTAGTTGTGATTGAGTTGATAGTCGTGTGGATTGTGTACCATAGCCACTTGATTTTAGTCTCTTTCTTTCATGATAAGTAAGAGGATTGTGACCCCCTGCTTGTTTTGATTTACGTGTATTTCCTCCCATGTTTATATATTATTAAAGCTAATTCTGCGGCTCAATAATCTTTCTTTGCTAACAACTTGTTGTATAAGAATATGATATTATGTTTGTTTGTTTGTGTACTATTGTGTAGTTGACTGCAACAATAAGTATGCGGTCTGATTCAACAGCAATCCTAACAACTAACCAATTCAATGGTTTCAAAGTTTGGTATGTTTGTTTTGGTATCTTATGTATCAATTGTCGCACAGAACAAAGCCTGAAAGAAGAACCAGCGACCGCAAAGCTTTTATATTACTGTATATCCTATCGACTATCAATGTATTAGCACCGATCCTAAGCTCTTATAATCTATCTCTTCTCTCCACTTTACCAATACCAAACCAAAAAATATCTCTCATATCAAAAGACTCCCAAAAGAAATTCCTCACGGGACAACCAATTGAAAATGATATGCTAGTTTATCTAGTGATTGTGTGTACTAGGAGCAACCTTATTCTAATACCAATTGACCTCTCTTTGTTTGCTAGGTTTTGTTTTGTATTGCAATATTATATTACATAATACATGAATGAAATGACGGTATCCTTTTTGTTGAAAATAAAAGAGGCTCACAATAAGGAATACCTAGTAATTGATGTATTATGGCTAAGACAGAGGTGCTTATACTGCACTGATAAACACTAAACATTTGTCATTTATGTATGTAGATTGGGCCGGACTTTGTTTATGAACGAGAAAGTTGTTCAAGTCAAAAAGAGATACACAACCTTTTAATACCTCAAGTAGTTGCAAATTCTAAACCTGCCTCAACCATAATATAATATGGTTGGAGTAGGTCAACAACAACAAAGTACTGATGCTGTAGAGCAGCAGCAGATTATATCAAATACTACTACTAATAGTCAACAGCAGATTAGTAGTGCACAAGATAATTCTATCAATACGACACAAATACAACCTATTCAACAAATCATACCTGTACAAAAACAAACGTCAGATATCATCTCGCCTTTATCTACCGATCCACAAATAGCTCAATACAATCCACTTCCGAATACAAATACACAACAACATACTCCTGTTGGAGTTTTGCAACAAGTTGCACAACAGCCATTATTTCAACAACAACAGCAACAGCAAACTGATGCTACATCTACCACGAATAACTCACCTCCAAAAGCTGCTGTGAAGAAAGGAAGATTTCGGGTAGTAAAGGGTGCAAACGAGGGGAAAGCAGATGATCAATCGGTTCCTACAACTGCTGCAAATTCAACTGTGAAGAAGGGTAGATTTGTTGTATCAAAGAAACCTTCTTCTAATAATGTTACATCAGAGACAACAACAAAGGATGTGAAGATAACAAGTCCTCAGGAGAGTGATTCATCTACTAAACCTCTGAAGAAGATCGATAATGTAAAAGATGCAACCGAGAAAGCTACTAATGACCAAACAAAACCAAATTCACCAGCAGTGAAGAAGAATAGTGGAAAGAAGTCCCCCATTCCACAAAAGAAGGGTAGATTTTTAGTTACGACTGCTGCTAGTAGTGCTGCAAATTTGCAAGCAGTTGAAGCAGCTGCAAAGCTGGCAGCTTCAATAGGACAAGATAAGGATGTAAACGGTGACTCTAGCAGTGTAGATCAATCTATAACAAAGGGCGATGCCTCTAGAAGAGGTTCTCTTGTTGATAATCAAGTAGCAGAAGTAGCAACCAAGAAGAAGGGTCGATTCGTAGTAAAGACCGGAGGAAACCTGACCAACTCGCCAGGAACTGGAACAAATTGTACACCGCCTGAAGCAGGAGTACAACAGAATGGGATAGGAACTCAAACTGTTCAACAGCAACAACCACTTCCAGCGAATATACAAATGCCAGCTTATTTTGGAAATGTTAACAACAACATGTCAATCTCGGGGATTGTACCTACTACATCCTTGGTTCAAGATGTGAATGGCCAAATAATGGTCGTATCAAATGTTTTCCCAATATGTGAACAGAATATCCAACAGCACACTTCTTCTGCTCAACAACAACAGCAGCAATCTCAAATACATCAAGTATATGCACCACCAGTTCAGAATGCAATAACTAGAGTCCAAAGTGCTATATCAAGTATAGGATCTCAAGCACCACAGCCACTGCAACCCTTGCCCAATTTCACTGACGCGCCAGCACGGCCGCATCAGGTCCCGACAGAAGACAATCCACCACCGGCATCCAAGGCACATGTTCCACGAGCAAGTCGGCCAGCCGGAAGCTCTGGTTCAAACTGGTCATCATTAAAGGGAAAGAATGGACGACTGATTGGCGGCGGTGGAGTGGGTAAAGTTCTCCACCATCTAGATACGATGCGAACGGAGATTGTGGAAGCTGATCGCACCATAACATCTCTGCAATCTGACAATCGAATTCTGGTAAGTACATGCATCATCTTGGTTATGTATGTGTAAAGTGTAAAGACTATTATCTTATCATCATATGAACTGTTCTTTGTTGTACACAGAGAGATAAAAACAAAGAACTAGAGGCAAAGAATAAAGAGCTCCTTCGGATACTCGCAGATGAGAAACGACATCGACACACTGCAGAGGTCAATTATCAAACTCTATGTCAACAAGTTAGTAGTAAACACTATGAGCGAATCAATAGTGAACAGGAATCGAAATCATCAACGGTTGATGCGTGCATACAAGATACCACAGATAAAGAAGTAGTATTGGAGACTCCAATTAACAGTTTTGAAGACAACTTGCAACAGAAACCTACAGTTTCTACAACTCAAAAGGATAATCAAGCCAAAGCTTCACCTATGCAGAAGTCACCGCGACCTAAACCTCCCATGTCATCTTCATCTATTTCCAAGTCACCCAAGCCTACGCGACCAAATGCTGCTACCATACCTAGAACAAGCTCTTTTGATTCACCTAAACCAACAAATAAGAAAGTAGTCAGGGGCTTGTCACCAGCATCTGCTGCATCTCAATCCATGTCATGCTTGCCCTCAGCTAACCAATTCGACCCACTTGCCAGAGGGATACCTGTTCCTGACATTACTACGGATACCCAGACTTGTAATGTCACTCCAGTTATAATAACTACCGAAGAATTGAAATTAGATGAATCCAAACAGAGACACTTTGACCCTCTCGGCACACCCGAGCGTCGAGTTAGCGCTTCAACGGCAGTACTTGACAACGAGATACCTCAGATTCCCATACCCATGGGAGGTTCTAATGCGAATAACACTGTGCCTGCTGTTATACCGATAATACAGCGTCAACAAAATAGCAAAGAAGAGGAAGACGATCCATTCGATGAGATTGTCAGCTCAAGAAAGCGGAGCACATTTTCTGGTACATGAATTTCTTGCTAGAGTAGTAGTAGCTTAATCGACTATCTGAAGATAACATTCAAACACATATCTTTCCGCTTCGGTATTTCATGTTTGCTTTGTGATCATATCTTTCATTCTATTCCTGCATCTCCTCTATTAATCTTTATCCTTAAAAGCATCGCGTCTTTCAGCATCATCAATTGCCCTCTGTATCTCCTTCTCACTAAGACCAGCCATCTTTTCTCTTAATATAGCATTCTCTTTTGTTCTTGATAATCCCTCCTTCAAACTTCCTACATTCTTTTTAAACTCTTCTACACCCAATCCACCCTCTCCTTCTCTTTCGTCATCCCATGAAGCACTCATTACCGAATAGGTGATACCCTATATTCATTATAATTTGATGCATAGTTTTGGCAGCAATGTGTATATGTGAGTTGCAAATCTGAATACAAATGCATATCACATAGACATGTGCTTTATACAAACATACAAAAACATAAAGCTTATGCAACATACACAAAATATCGAATCACAGACAATAAACTTACCAACAAACCAATGGCCAAGAATACAAAACTAGTCGTAGCCACAACAGCCGGCTGGAATTCCAAATCTTTCTGTGTAGCTAAATACCAAAATCCAATAAAGCTAGCAAAGCTACCAAACAACGGTATACCCACAAAGGGTAACATTCGTTTCCCCATCCTTTGCGCGACTCTTTCAGGTATAGCACTCGCGGCAGTACCCTCCTCGGCTAATAATGCATCAGTATTACGCAAGTCACGTAGTTTGCGCAGTTCTTCATCACGTTTCTCGGCTTCTTGACGTCGTAATTCTTTTAGGAGTTGTGATCCTGTCTCTTCTTGAATTGTACCTGATGCATCTTTTGTTGCTGGTTGTCCGTATGCTGAGGGTGCTGTTGCAGTAGTAGTTGAGGTATCTTGAGATGTTATTGTTTGAGTTGGTTTTGACTTTTGTTTTGTAGGTGTTGGCTTATCTCCAAAGCCTTTACCTGCAGACAGAGCTACTGATATATGCTTGTTTTGTTGTGTTGATATTATTGGAGAAAAATGAGATGTTTGAAAAGCATTTGTGTGTGGTATCCTATTGACATTGGCCACTATTGCCGCAGCTGATATTATTAATTGAGCTTTCATTGTATTATTATAATCTATATTGAGGTACTATATTCGATTGCTAGACCGTCGATAACGCCAACCAAAGTATTGGTTATTGCTGATTCTGTTCTTTGATAATGAGATAGACTGAGAGTTTGCCTTCAATCTTCGTCTTCAACGTATCCAAAACAGAGTTATCATATCTAATGTGATCACATGAAAACTACGTCATAGCATTGCAAATTGCAAATTGCCGGCCTGCTATTTACTGAAATATGTTAGTTTCTTTAGTAATTGCAACGGTAGCACCGTCCTTAGTTAGTGCATTCAATACACAACAAGTCGGGAGATCTCCAACAGCATTGAATAAGTTTAAAAAGGTAAAATGGACTCCGCAAACTGGTTCACATGTTTCAATACCACCCTTCAATCCTCATCACGGTGTAGGTGATAATGGTCCTACATCATATGCACCAAGTAATTATGGAGAAAGTGGCGGTGTAAATACTATACAACAACAATCTACATCGGCTGGAGAGGATTCAGATGGTTTTGTTCATGCTCCGTTAGATTATTTTGCTTTTGATAATTTATCATCTAAAGGTCCTCGTGCTACCTATGATTGGGGGGAGCCTCAGGATTGGAGTAGAAAGTTGGCAGATGATGGCGTCTTTAGAGGAGGAACTTGGTATTGCACAGAGGGTGGCTGGGAATCACCTAACGGCAAAGCTGTAACAGAAGTATTCTACATGTTAGAAGGACATGGAATGTTGGGTGATTCAGATGGTAAGTTGCATCAGAAGGTGTGAGTTATTTAGTGAGGATGTATCAGTATCAACTAACATATGAACATGTATCTTGATTACAGGGTCAAAGCATTTCTTTGGGCCAGGGGACATGGTTATCATCCCAAAAGGGCATACAGGCAGATGGGATGTGAATGCTCCTATACACAAAGTATGGGCTGTCAATGCACATGATAATGTTGAAGAATCGGGACCTATTATTCGTGTCCAAGTGGATAATGATAAAGACTTTGCTCCCCAGTGTTTATATGATACGGCAATGAATGATCCTTTGTATGGTAATACTGGCAATGTTCAAAGTGCATCGAATACATTCTATGATGTCGGCCCAACGAAAGTTGGAGTGTGGACATGTAATTTAGGTACATTTGAGGTTCAATATGGTGAGCGTCAATGGTTTCACATCCTGGAGGGAACAATGTTTATCACAGATAATTCAGATGGTACATCAAAACGATGTGTACCAGGAGATACAGTAATGCTGCCAATGGGTTGGTCTGGCTTTGTGGATGTAGTAGAACCTGTGAAGAAGGTCTTTACAGTAGCAAAATAAATATATCTTAATGGCAACACGAGCTAGTTTTAGTACCAGATACACACATTCTAGTGCAAATATTACTTAAGTTGTACTAATTTACATATATACTCTCGTCTCCTCACTCCATAGCAGATACTTTTCTCACCAGAGCCTAGCACTACCGTCCATGTGCTTGATACTCTTCAACAGGCCTTCTAGTGCGATTTGAACTCTCTGTTCTGCCTTCTTACTAACTAATAGTTGTGGTCGTATCTCAGTTGCAACTCCCATACTAGGCAGAGGGTTAATTAGACTACCCACCCACAGGGCACGTTCAGTAGGTTCATGTTCTGGTGGAATATCTCCCAATTGCTTGAGTAATACATCAATTTGACCAGGATGTCTTTCATTCTCTTTTGCCAATTCGATCCATCTCTCTATAAGCGAGGCATTATTCTTCATGTTACCATTAGGTTGTGTAAATTGTTTTGCTTTGCTAATTGCTCGTGCTACTGACATTCGATCACCAACAGTCGACATGCCCGACGAATCTTCCATACTTGGCTTTGATGCTTCACTAACCTCTTCCTCTTCTTCAGTAGTTGAATCTAGAAACTTCACTTGTGCTTCAGTCCAACCTTCTTCTGTTTTGTCAATGTCGCCATCAATAATGAAACGACGTCCAGCTCTTAATGATATATCCCAAGGCTCTTCCCCGTTATCACTAATATCAGAGGGTAAAGTATCTGTAGGTTTATCCATTTGAATAATTTCAACCTCAACACCAGTCTTTAATGGTAATGTCTGTCCCGTAGATAACTTTGCCATACCTAGCATACCTAAAGTTGGTATTTCTTGTCTATATCTATGTTTCATTAATGATTTTAATGTAGGATGTTGTATCTGAATTTGTAATATCTGTCGTGGTAGCATGGTATCTAATATCATTAAGGGTAATTTGTTAGAATCTTCTTCTACTTGTTTTACACGAGATTGTAATGATGATAGAAATGTATCTCCACCTTCACTGTCACTACTATCATCATCTGCTTGTTGAAGTTGTGTCGAAGTAAACTCTGCAAAATCGTCAAAGTCGTTTATTTCTTCTATATAAAGTATAAATTGTGATAAATATTGATAATAGTGAGTATGGATAAAAGCAAGCAAGTATATTCAGAGTATTAATACTTACCTCCTTGATTATAGAGTGGTGTTGCGATGGAGGAAGATGATATTATGTGCACATCATTCAATCTTGTGTTCAACAGTTGGGACGGCGAAAAGGCGGCCACCGACGACACCGCCGCCGCAATAAACAGCTTACATATATGAATACAAACCATATTGCAATGGATATGTGAATATGATACTAATACTAAGGAAGAGCGGCCGCCATCTTGAAGAGATGACTCACAACAAAATCTTGATGAGTTGAGCAAAAACAACTACAAAGTATGATGATATTTTGTAGTATCTTCAGTCACAAATCTGCAATGCCTTCGTAGCTCAGCTGGTTAGAGCGTGGGTCTAATAAACCCAAGGTCGTGAGTTCGATCCTCATCGAGGGTATCCCCCAATTCTTTTGGTTTGATGAAGGATGACGAAGATCAATGGCCACATAGCCTCCTTCTTATCTGTGAGCGTGGTCTAATAAACCCAGGTCTCGCAAGTCGATCCTCATCGAGGGTAGCAATTCTTTTGGTTTGATGAAGGATGACGAAGATCAATGGCCACATAGCCTCCTTCATTCTTATCTGTGAGCGTGGTCTAATAAACCCAGGTCTCGCAAGTCGATCCTCATCGAGGGTAGCAATTCTTTTGGTTTGATGAAGGATGACGAAGATCAATGGCCACATAGCCCTCGCTACGCTCGGGTGAAGCTGTTTCTTTTCTTAGCCGTGTGCCAATACAACCTCACAGAGCCTTAAGTGTTTGCTAACCTTATTTACAGTACTGTACATTGCAGCAGTTTCCTATGTGGTATGTTTATGCCTTTACTTTATTTTCTCCTTCGCAATGAAGGTTTAGTACAGCCCTCTAGTAATCATTTTTGATTGGCCTATGACTCAATCAATCACATAATCATCTGCCTACTAAACTCTCTCATAATAATTGCTAGCGGCTCCACCTACTGCAAATCATTAATTGCAAATATTCATATACAATAGAGAGATATAACATCATGATACCAATAAACGAAATGACAACATCCGATATTAAATTAGAATTAATGAAATTAAATGATTCATCATTTGTTTTTAATCAACGTGATGAATTAGTTTGTGCATTAAAGTCTGCTAGGGTATTGGAATCGAATAAGTTATTAGCTGGTTTGAATGATTCATCTACGACAACTGCGGTATCAAGTACGGCGGTGGATGTGGATGACTATACCAACGACGATGATGGAGTGGAGATGCAATCTACAACAACTGGGACAACGATTATTAAACAGGGAGCACTTGATATATCCGAGAGTAGTGATAGAGTGGTACCTGATATGGCAAGTGTGAGTTCTAGTGGTGAGTCTACAACTCGTTCATCATCAATGCATAGCAGTAGCGTATCGCCCAAACCACAGTATGTTCGAAGGGGAAGTCGAGATAAAGATACAAGTAATAAGAAGCCTCCTACATTCCCCACCGATGATAATTCAGCCTCCGAAGGGGATAAGAAATCACCTTTACCAAAGAAGAAAGATATCTTCACTGAAGAAGAAGACGACGATCAATCATCAAGTAACATCTCACGTCGTCTAGTTGAATACTTTGTAATGGTATCCTCAATCCCTATCACAAATAACAACACTGATACAAAGACTACAAAGTCTACTCGTCGTCGTCCACCAAATCCAGATACAGATAATATGAATTCACGTACCAAGTCAAGATTTGACGCCCGTCGTGTTCACTTACAGCAACAGGTAGAAGATACCACTACAACTACTAACAATGAAGATACAAGTATACTACTCGAACCACAAATAACAGCAAGATACCCTCCCACTGACTATCCAAATCAACCATTAAACTTACGATTGCCACAATTCTGTCATCCAGAGGGTACAGAGTTGATACATCCGACTACTCAATATAAAATGCCACGTGTGCATCATTTTGTCTTGACAGATTCTTTAGGAGGAAAATTGTATGGCACTGCCTTGACTGTTTATGAAGAGTTTCATCATGATACTGACAAGGGAGGAGAGAAGAAGAAGAGTACAGTATACTACGCACCACGAGTACTAACTCTCTTGTCAACGTATCCCTACCTTACCGCCTTTCGGACATATCTAACACAACTATACAGATTGGCAACAACAACCAATTGTATGACAATACCAATCGAAAGGTATGTACAGAATATATGTATGGAGGTGCCAGCCCCACCACCTGGTGTATTCGAAGTCGAATTGTGTATCCATCCAAGCTTGGGTAGTTCAAGTATTATAAATTTCTGGAGTCCACCGGCTGATCAGCCAATTGCATACGTCAGTTTACCCTATCAGGTATTATTCGAGTGTTTAGATATTGGTAATATATTATTCGCTTGGTATACATTGGCATGTGAACGGAAGCTATTGTTAGTATCGAGTCAATTGAGCTTGTTAACTGTCTGTTCAGAAATATTATGTTCATTACTGTTCCCAATGAAGTGGAGTCATCTATACATTCCGGTATTGCCCCGATCATTGACACCAATGTTGGATGCACCAATGCCATATCTCTGCGGTATAAGTCGTGAAAACTTTGGTTATGCAGTTGAAGATATAAGTGATGAGACGGTTGTGGTTGATTTAGATAGGAATGTTATTACACTGGGAAGTGAAACACAAGAGTTACCGCCACTTCCACACAATCGAAGAAAGAAGTTGGAAGCTACATTGAAAGAAAATGTTGGAGATGTCTTCTGGCAGGCCAGGAACTTGAGTAAGGCTGAGGTACTCAAGGTTCGAGCTAGTGGCAACGATGAAGCATTAAGCAGTTTACTTGATGATGCAGGTCAGGTATGGGAAGAGAAAGTACAAGCTCGAGATGATGCATTCAACTTGGCATATGCCCCCGACTCGGTTAGTATGCAAATTGATGAGGGAGCGAATGATGATATTGCCAATGGGACTATACCTAAGCAATCAAAGTGGGATAAAGTTCAGGAAGCATTCTTGAGATTCTATGTCTCAGTACTTCAGGACTATCGCAAGTTTCTACCCGAGGATAATGGTAGTATGGAAGAACGATCAACATGGCGTGGCAAGGATGGGCTGAGTTCACTGAGATTCAAGAAAGAAGAGTTTGTTGCAGCTGCTCCTTCCGAGTTCCAACCCTTTCTCGAAGAGCTTTCCATCTCTCAACAGTTTGATGACTTTGTAACGAGAAAGATGCATAATGCTGCTGATGCACCCGATATCAAGTTCTTCGATCAAAGTATCGATGCAAAGAAGAACAGGAGCAAGTTAAAGTTGAAGAAGAAGGAAACACCATTTCTTCATTCAGCCTGTGCCCATCGTGAGTTGAAGAGAATCAAGGCAGTTGAACCAAGTTGTGAAGATATACCCCCGAAAGAAGACGGCGAGAGTGCCTATGTTTATAAGATGTGGCCACTCAGCTTTGATGATAAGCTTTTTGGTACCCCGCGGCCTATCCCGAGTATCATTTCAGCCGAGTTTGATCGTCGATCAGCGCTCAGGTCAATGCTTCGCTCTCAATATGGGGTAGTTGGTGATACAAGAGGATTAGGAGGCTTTAATAGGTCGCCTGAAGTCACCTCGTTCGTTCTCTTCTTCACTACCTTCACAAGTATTATTGGTAGAGAGTTATCATCAGTCGAACGAAAGCATGGTGCAGATGCAGGTGATAGACAAATGAAGAAGCAAGGATCGGCAAGACAGTCCTTAACAGATCATGATGATGACACTGAGGTAGCTCGAACCATTGCTAAGGCTCAAATTGACTTGGGCTTTCATGTGTTGTCTTTAATGAGGGAAAGAAAGCTAACTCCCGAACCAATTGCCTATAAGTTACTTATTCAGGCTTGTGGTCGATGCAAAGTTACTCATCGAGCTGCTAGCATCATGAATATGCTTGCTCGTGATGGCTTGGCAACCAACTCTGAGATATACACAAACTTGATTTCAGCTTTCTCAAATGATGATAGTCAGCCATCTTCCTTGGCATTCTATCAGATTCGAGATGATAACATGAGTGGTTTGTCAATATCTGATCGAGATGGTGACGGATCTTCGACATCAGGCTTGCTCCGTTCAAGCACTTCATCCGAACACGGCGAATCGAGTCGTCGTTTGCTTGATAAGAGTAATAGATCAAGTGCGCCGAGTGAACACTCATTGGATCTCATCTCAGAGTACTCACCTTCTGAGGTATCAGCTTCTGGAACAAAGAAGAAGTCTAGGTTCTCAATGAAGAAACCTTCTGGTATCAAGGGCAAGCATAGAGTCAAATCGCCAGGGAAGATGACAAAGAAGATGAATCGTCGAGTAACAGCAGCTATATCCAAACAGATTGATCTGGGTGAAAGCCTACTCGATACTCTTTATCCAGGTATCAGTATTGATACCGACAATATATGCCCAAAGTGTGCAAAAACATTAAAAGAAGATGACATCTACTCTGGATGGAAACCTTGTGCTTCAAATGAGTATGAAATGAAGTGTAGCTGCTCTCACACGTTTGTGCCCAAGTTCTTAATATCATCTACTTCTCCTGACTTTGAAGGAAGCCAGGGCAAGGGTACTCCTTTGTATTGTGATCATCTCTCACCGTGGGTCGTTCTTCGAGAGATTCGAAGTGTTCTGCATGCCACCGGGGGTATTGATAGTATTCTAGATGAAAAGTTCAGAAGCGGAGCAAACATTAGTAGTACGCTATGGTGGAATATGATTGTATTATTCAGACGATACAAGCTACCCTTCATCTATCTCTTACAAGGGAGCTTTCATAACAATTTGATTCTTCCGCCGCCTGAAGAGTCTGATGTCTAGATGAGTTATTGTGCGTTTATAGAAGTGTTGATACAGTATAGTAAACTAAATGTTTAATAAATGTTTTGACCTTAACCTTAGCACCTCTCGAATACTTTGTATAGACTATTTAGGTTTGCAAGCTTGACAACCGCACCACTATTACCACCAAATCGTTTCGGTGGAACAAGTAGATAACTGATTGCAGGGAAGAGTGTATGTTTGATATACTGTTTTGCCTCGTCGTCAATAAACTCAATATTTGTTTTGTTTGTATCATTATCCTCGTCATCATCTTTGTTGGTTTCCATTGCAGTTGATGCAGCATAAGGTAGTTCTGAGTAGAAGGATGCAAGCTCAGTGCATACCCCCTTGAAGCATGGCTCTTCGTCAGACCAATCAACTTCTGTCGCGAGTCGTAGTAAGAAGAGGGGTAGACCATGCGGCTGAGGAGAGTGCCCGTCTAACAAAATTGGCAACCCTGTGACTCTAAGAGATGTTACTTTCTGTTTCTCTTTATTATAAACTTGTACTTTCTCAAGCTTGATTGAGAAGTATTCTTCAAGCATGGGTGCCTTCTCTAAGAGACAAGCAGTTGCCTGCCTTGCCAAGTTGAGATTCGTTTTATTCGCTGTAACCTTGGTATTGCAGTCCATACTAGCTGAAGAAGTTGATGAAGAATTCAAGTCCTCCTCGAATTGAAGCGTTTGACTAATTGCTGCCATGATATCAACTCCTCCTCCGCCTAGCTTGGCCATTGACATGCCATTAAATCTTAGTAGACAAATCTGATAGAACATTTCACGTGCCAATTCTCGATGGTTAATCATGAGTAAGTCAATGCCACATTGTATCAAACTTCTACTACGAGATACTGCACCAACATAAGTAGATCCTCTTAGTGTTTCATTCAAGCTCTGATGGTTAAGGTTGGTCACTTCATTACGAAGTTTGATGATTGATTCGTACTCGCAGTGTGTTGGTGTGATCTTCTTCTGACGAGGTACTGTGATATTAGGAGTATTACGAACAACAATACCATTGTTTGGAGCTGGCGGCAAAGACTCTGACCGCTCCACTTGACAACGACATATGGCCGACGCGAAAGCTCCGGGCAAGCTCATATCAACCTGCTGCTGCCCTGGATTATTGGCAAGTGGGCAACCAGGTTTGTGTTTAACCACGGTTGTGGAGGAAGTAGAAGCAGCAACGTTCGATTGGGATTGTTTCGCTTCCTTTTCTACTAGAAATGGTTCAAGAGCTCCCACTGGCAAAGATCTATTGGTTCGAACAAGACGACTTGGATCATATGGACGTTTTGAAGAAGTAGACTTGACATCTGTTGTTGATGAACGCTTCTTTGTTGAGTTGTTGGCTTCTTTTGCAGTACTGGTCAATTCGTCTTGCTCCATATTGGCACTGTTCTCCTTCTCGGGTTGTTTAGATTGTTCTGATGAATTATCATTCTTCTCCAAAGAGGATGATCCGTCATCATCTTCAGTAACAGCTTTCTTTAGTTGTTGCTGCTGGTGACTCTTCATCATTAATGCTTCACTCCTACTACTTTTATCATCTTTGTCTTCTTTTGGCAGCAATCTTCCTGCATTTGCAACATTAAATGTTCTACTGCTTGTTGCGCCACCAATCACACTCCGTACAACTTTTGATAAAGCATCACATAATCTATCTTCATGTAAGAAAGCTACCTCTCGTTTCGTCGGGTGGACATTCACATCGACATGAGGGCCTGGTAATTCAAGAGAAAGATAGATGAATGGTTTACCGCCCTTTGGTAGACTATCAGCATAAACATTTTCAACTGCCCGACGTATTGATGACGATTCGACTAATCGATCATTGATAAACAGTAGGAATGCTGATGACGATTTGGGTGCCGAATAGGAACCATTGGTTATTAGACCTGTTGCTTTGTAGGCGAATGCAAACTTTGATGTAGGTTTTGTTGCTGATTTGTCGTCGTGTACTGTACTGGTTTCATTTGACTTCACTTGGTCGTCACATGCACCCATCATCATTTCTTCCAGCAAAGAATTTGTCTTCTTTTCTTCTAAACTCTTGTCACATTCCTGGTTAGATTTTGAATCGTCAGTTGTCGCATTTTCATCTAATGAAGCACCATCTTGCTCTTGTACCATTGCTTTTAATGCTGAATAACCTACAGCCTCAACATCACCCTCATTGGTAGTTAATGGTAATAGCTCTCGTGTCACCGCGGCTCCGTAGATATGACCAATAACATCCTTTGTTGCTGCTAATTGCTCATCAGCTGTAGATTGCCCTTGCTGTGTGGAATTAACAACAGCAGTACTCATATTAGACAATCTATTCCGTTTCCTACGCTCTTGTATTCGTTTAACAGAGTTTAAACTCTGTGTATTCAAGTCAGTATGATTTCCTGCACCACCAAATCCACTCTTCTTCTTACCACCACCGCCTCCACTGCCATTACTTCCCCGACATAGAAATCCAACACCACGCTTAGCCTCATGTACCGCATAACGCTGTACAACATTTAATATTCTATCATATTCATCACGTTCACTTCGTCTACCACCGGAATCTAATGCACGTTTCCGAGATGGTATATTATAGAATAAATCTTGTACAGTAATAACTGTACCCTCACGTCCCGCTGATGGTTTAGGTTTTGAATTGGGATTCGTCTGAGTATTTGGTGCACCATCTTTATATTGCATTTTATATGCACAGTTATTATGTTGTGGCTCTTCTTCATCCGAACTATCTGATTGCTGTACATCATCATTGACAACTTTACCACGAGGTCTAACTCTACTGACAATACCAACCCTAGCAACCATACTAGCACTTGCCAATGCCTCACCTCTAAAACCAAATGTTCGTATACTTTTTAAATCATCCACATTAACTAATTTGGAGGTAGCAAATCTTGTACAGGCTAATGGTAGGTTCCGTGGTGATATTCCATGTCCATTATCTGTTATAATTATTGAATCTAATCCACCACGTTGAGTTTGTACGTCAATTTGTGTACTGTTTGTATAATTGCAGTGGTTAAGATATTATAAGATTAGGTATATATGAGATTTGGTTTATGAGTGAATTGTACAGAGTTTATAATAATATGACTCTATGAAACAAACAATATACTCACCCATCTGCATCTAAACTATTTTCAATTAATTCTATAGCAAAGGGTAAGGTATTGAGTAGGGCGGTATTAGATAGGTATACATAATATTAACATAGATTATTATAGGTACACCACACATGCACCGACAAAGTTATTTTTATATCATATCGCATACGTATAAACTCACCTTTAACAACACTGACCGGACGTTGTACCACCTCACCGGCAGCAATACGATCTACCACCTCCTTGGGGAGTGGGCGTATCTTCTTTGGCTTGCGCTGTTCCATCCTATATCCTCCACCACCACCACTAACTAAACTCCTCTGAACTCTAACTCAAGCAATAATGCAAATTATTGTGAATAAATCTATTTAGCGATTCAACGGTGAAAGCTTGCATTCGCGATTCGCGATTTGTAATTTGGTTGCGATGCCGGTAGACAACCATTGCTTTAATATAGCGGTAGCATTGTATACATACTGCAGGGGATTGAGATATTGAACCGCTGGCTATAGCTTTTGTTTGCATCCATAACTCAACATCACAATAATATCAACGATTACTAAAACATAAAACAATATAATATCATAATACAATGAGTGAGATTTCATCAACAGATATGCAAAGCAATATGGAGTATATTATATCCTCGGTTGATAAACATGAATTATCATTGCGAAAGAAACATCAATCTACTGTTGCAAAGATTGATTCAGAGCGTAGTACACAAGAGAAGCTGATCCTACGACGCGATTTCTATGAAAAGCTACAGTCAAATATGGAAGCAGGAAAGGAAGAGGCCAAGTCTAAACTGGATGAAGCAGAGAAGGCAATGTCAATTGTACAACAGAAAGAAAATGATGCTGAAATAGAATTAGAATCTTCTAAAGCTACACTGAATGAAGTGATTGAGCAAAACAAACGTGATGTACTACCCGAATTGGATAGGTTAGAAATGTTGTTGCAGGCATCAAAGGATGAAGTTGCAATATCAGCAAGAGAATATGCACAGGATGAACAGCGATTACACGATTTGAATGCTATGAAGAAGGTTATAGTCTCGGAGAGTAATGAGTTGAACACGTCTATAAAGGAACAAGAGAAGATTCTATCGGATATCCAAGCAATGCCTAATGTACATGCAAAAGAATTAGCAAAGGTTCAGCAAGATGCAAGTACAATCCAACATGAAATTGATGTTGCAATGGATACAATGAAGCAAGTTCAATCCCAAACTATTGAACTGCAGAAACACAAAGCAGAGTTGGATGAGCAAAAAACTGTCGAGTCAAAGAAGTTACACCAACAACAAGAGAAGTTAAATGATAAACGTTCATGTGTGGATGGATATACTAGTCAAATTGCTGACGAAAAGGTACGTCAGCATGCATTAGCAACAGAAAGGGTGGAGACAGAGCTAAATATGAAGAAGACACGAGATGAAATCAAACATAACAAAGCTTTCCTAATCGCAGGTGAGTATTATTTCTTGTTTTGACTTGGAGATATCTTATGAAAGTATGAAACTAACAAGTGATTGATCTTACTCCATCTTCTATTACCATTAATTCAGAGAACCGGCAATTGAATGTGGCAAAGAATAACCTCGCAAAGAAGCAACAAGCAACTATGAAAGTCAAATCATCTATACCCTTGATGAAATCAAAGCTAAAAGAGTTACAAAACACCAAATCAATGATTGAGGCAGAGAAGCACAAATATGAACAGACCTTGACCTCTATGAAGGGAAAAGTTGATGATGTCCTGCAAAATTTGGAGGATGAAGAATATGAATCCAATGATACACTTGAACAACTCGAAGAGTCTACAAAGGCAGTGGCGGAGAAGGAGTGTGAGATTGAAAAAGCTCGTATAGAGGAGAAGAAGTGTATGACTTTACTATCCTTGACTAAAGAGAAGCGTACCTTTACTCGTCGTAGGATTGAGAGTATAGAGCAGCTGAAGAGTGATGTCGACATGGAAATTCATGTTTCGGAGATGCAGAAGCTTGACTTGTCGAAGAAGATCCGAGATACAGATAAGAAGACAAGGGATTTCAACAGACTCGCCGAGATGATTAACGGAGAAAAGGATGAATGTACCAAATTGATTGGTGAGACGAAGAAGGCGTTAAATCAAATGAAAGTGAAACACGAGTCTCTTCAACAAGAACTTGTAGAGCGTAATGAGGAGAGGAATGAGAAAATGAAGACTCTTCACGAAGAATCTAATGCTCGAGTTGCCGCTCAACAAAAGCGAGCAACCAAACGAAGTGACAAGAGCGAAAGCTGGTCAATCTATCAGCGGGCTCTTGAGGATGTCGAGAGGCAAGAGGCACAGATTGACAAGCTGAAGGCTTCCCTTAGTAGTGCCAAACGAGAGGTCGAAAGAACACTCTCTCAGTCTGAACAACTACTCGCCGTAAAAGATTCGATGAGTGAACAACTAAAAGGTAAAAAGTTGTCACTAATGGAAATGACAGAGTGCTCTTTGACATACAATGTAACACTAAAGAAAGCAGAGCTCGAAAATCAGCAGAAAGAAGAAGAGATACACATGGTTGAGTTGAAGGTGAGTATGAAGAGTATGAAGATTATTTCTCTTATAAAATACCCATGCATCTAAACTTGAAGTCATCTAATTGCAACTCTCATCTCTTAGAATAAAGACATACAGCGCAGTATTGACTTGTTAAAGAAGGATCTTGATAGCCCTGCAGATATTGAGGAGAAGATTGAATCTACCAAGACGTCACTAGAGAAACAGATCCTAGAAACACAACGGCTGTGTCAAGAACTCGAGAGTCCCAATCAAGCTAGGTTAAGACATTACGACGGTGAAGATCCGTCAGAGGAGGAGCTAGTTGCCAAGTTATCAACTTTGGAGCGTCTTGTACATAACAAGAAGGAGGTGTTGCTCACCAAGAGTATTCAAATGCAAGAGTTGTTTCTCCGTGTACAACAAGCACAACAGTCAAGGGATGATTGGTTGAGCTCAACTCAAACTATTCTAAATGATATCAACGAATATCAAAGTCGAGTTCAAGAGAAACAGCGCATTTACATCTCACAACAGAGCGAGCTTCAAATGTACAATGAGATTATCGAATCAAGCAAGACGAGAATTGCTGAGCTCGAACACGATCTCTCGCTTCGAAACGATTTGGCAGTGACCACCAATCAAGTGAAGAACAACAGTACGACTAATAAGAACGAGAAGAGAGATGCACTAGAGGCAGTACAAGACGATTCAGCTGCACCCAGTTCAACTATGTTGCGCCCAACCGCCTACTTGCCATTGGACGAGAATGAGAATACTCTAAATATCCCAAGACCGGTAAGCAAAGTCAGAGGATTATCATTATATCTTCTATGCATTTTATCCATGCAACATACTAACTTCTTTCTCTTTTGTTTAGTACGGCGCAAGGGCACCCTTCAAGCCGAGTAAATCGGTTTCATCAATCGGATCTGCAGAGTTATATCGACTCAAAGAGAAGGTGAACACATGATTGATTCAAGTTAGTGAACAACTGAAAGTAGATGCATAGTCAACAAAAATTCAGGGAGCCCTTTAGAGCGGTCTATTCATAGACGAGACAGAGATACTGAGCCGTGTCACACACAAAGGTAGATTACTAAGATATACTAAACATAGTAAACAACCTATTCATAGTAGATAATCATATCATTTTTATTTATAACCAACGACCGTTGGTATTTAAATTTAAATTGGTGTCCATGAGATTATCAGCTCTAACTTCTTAATCTTACATATCTTCAAGCCAATCGATCAATAGCATGAAGAAGGCTAGTCCAAATACTTACTTTAAGAAACGAGTTGGCGAATATGAACTAAGTGAAGTGCTAGGTGAGGGTTCATTCGCAACTGTAAGGAGAGCTAGACATGTGAAGTCAGGTCAAGAGTTCGCCGTCAAGTGTCTTGATAAGTCACAGGTTGAAAAGCAACACATGGAAAGTCCACGTTTGTATTGTTTACCGTGTGAATGCTGCATGTGTTCTATAAAGTCTCGACGAGTTGTGTACTGACATGTGTCATTCTACCTCTCTTTCACTTTGCGCATCTTTCAGGCTAAGCAACTTAAGAGAGAGATCGCTATAATGCGTATCATTAAACACCCTCGAGTAGTACAATTCTACGAAGTATTGGCTTCTAAAACTAAGATTTATCTAGTTTTAGAATTGGTGACAGGGGGCGAGTTGTTTGATCTTTTAGTAAAGGAGAGAGGCTTTGGAGAGGCCAAGGCTAGAGTATTCTTCAAGCAACTCGTTGAGGGTGTTACCTGTTGCCATGCTCAAGGAATCTGTCATCGAGATCTTAAGGTATGAAGCAGTGACGTATGTTTCCGTGCATATGATGTGTCTCACCAACATTCATACTTATATCTTCTTATATCAGCCTGAAAATCTACTCCTCGATGAGAATGGCAATTTGAAAATAACAGACTTTGGTCTCTCAGCACTTCATAACACTACCGTAGACGAGGCTACTCTAACATCTTCCAAACTGTTACATACTAGTGAGTTTTGTTAATTGCGATGCTGTTGAAAGATTTGTATTGTATGGTACCTCATCTTCATCCCTTAATTGAATGTCAAGCCTGTGGCTCACCAAACTATGTGTCGCCAGAGGTACTTGATAGTGACGGATATGATGGGAGAAAATCTGACATTTGGACACTAGGTGTGATATTGTACGTCCTGGCAACTGGACGCCTTCCTTTCGATGCAAATAATACATCTAATCTATTCGACTCGATCCAAAGGGCATCATTCAAATTCCCATCAGATGTAAGCCCAAGCTTTAAAGACTTGGTCTCGAGAATTCTAGTAGCAAATCCTAGAGAGAGACTAAGTTTATCTCAAATTGAGGAACACCCGTGGTGCAGTTCTGGCTCAATTAACAAGTAAACTAATCTCCTCCTACCTAATAATGAGTATCATTTTTGTTCACTGCATTAAGGGCTCTTGTGTAGAAGTCGTGATGACTGTAAATCTCCTCGTCCCTCACTGCAGTCTTTCGTTGTGGTGTAGCTTCCACAACTACCTTGGGCTTTCTCCGCTCCTTGAATTTAGATTTCAACTTTTGCTTCCTTGTCTCCTCAGCATCTTTGTCAAACGTACTTCCCAAGAATGATTTGGCATCATCAAGGAAGAAGGAAGCACTAACTTGTGTTCCTCCACCGTAGTATAGTTTACGATTCTCGGCAGCCATGAGCTGCGACTTTGTTTCCATCTCAACTAGCTTGTTCTTCAATTCATCAATTTCCCTCTGTTTATCGAATTGCATCTGTTCAGCTTGTTGTTTGGCTAATAGAGTCTCTCTCACGGCAACTTCAGCAGATAGTTCTGCTCGTTTCGCCCGTTGAACGAGTTCCTCTTTATCTTCACTGTCTTGACTTGCATAAGAGTTGTCTTCGTCAAAGTCATCACATTCAGATTGTACAGACGAAGAGATACTTTCACCGCCATCATCATCCTCGTCTTCAATCTGCACGAGTAGAGACTCGATTGTTTCCACAAGCTTCTCCATTCTATTCCTGACAAGAGCAAAAGCCTTATCTGCCAATACAAGCTTGACGGATAGTCTCTTGACCTCTATGGTAGCATCACGAAACAGTTGTTCGGCCTCTAATACAATATTCTCATCGCCGTCTAGATCAATCTCTTCTTGCATTAACTCCTCAGCTTCTATAGAATGTAACATTGCAACCTTTAACTCTCTTCGTAGTTGTGTACAATTCTCACTCGTCAGTCTTAGTAGTATACTCTGACAATCTCCAATAGTGAACATTTCAAACCCTGACATCGTACCAGCTCCAAGTGATTGACATCTCATCTGTTGAAAGTCGGTATCATCAAGCCACTTTACCTCCTCAAGCCAATATTGAGGAACATTGGAATCATAATATGACATGCCAGGCCGTCTAATGCGATAAATTGGCCTCTTAACAAAGTGTGCCTTGGCCGATCGACGTGTGAGTAAATGTGCGGTGGTAACATCCTTCGGTGTTGCCCCATCACGCCATGCCTTACTAACAATTACGGCATCACGAACTCTTGATGCTGCTTGGAAGTATGGTGTTAATACTATATCATCTACTACATTCGTACCACCTCGTCGTTCCAAGCCTCGATCTATATCAGTCTCCATAATACGACTTCTCATTTCAAATAGAGCGAATGCCTTCTTTGTATCTACCAAGTTCTCAAAGTCATATAACATTGATTCTTCGGAACTGCTAAATTCCATCTGACTTGTACATAGTTTTCTAAATGCCCTGACCATCTTTCGGACCATTTCAGGTTGGACATAATAGATTGACAGATCTGGCAAGCTCTCAAAATCTTCGTCTTCTCCATCCATATCATGATGAAGATGACGAGAAGAGATGTCGGCTGATCCCCGAGTGACTGCCGAAATATCAAGCGATGGGTCCAAAAAGCTGTTACTCTGTGCCCTCGAATTGTGTAGAGGCTTTGAGGTTGTTGTAAAAGGATTGTACTGTGTAGAAAAGTTCACTTGCTCTTCATCTTCAAAATTATAAGAAGCATGTTGTTGTATAGCCTGTGGGGCATCTTGTGATCGTTCCCATAATGAGTATTGCTCTTCTGATAGACCAAAAGGCTCCTCTTGTACAACACCATCAAAGACATCTGATTCAGATTCAATATTTGATGATACTATTGAACCCAGAGAAGTTTGTCTACTACTACTAAGTTTCCTTCGTTGTTGCTGTTGTGATATGGAAGGCAGTGTCAATCCCATGTTAGCATGTCGTCTAACATCGGCAGTAGAAAAGATATTCGTACTAGCCTCACTTTCCAAGTCATCCATTAAGTTAGGTACATCTTTTGTTTTATCAATGAAGCCACGATAGCCACGTAACATCAAATTACCACCCTCTCGGGGTGGTGCACTTTGACTATCTTTATATCGGAGTGCTTCCTCTGATAATGTTTGTGGTTGATTTCTTTGTTGCTGTTGTGATGAATATGAATTGTTGTTGTTGTATGCAGTGTCATGTGGTGGATCGGTATCAAACGATACCTCCTCTTGAAATATCTTAGGACTTGGCAATCGTCGTCCAGAGGCGCGGACACGATGTTCACTACCAGTTAAATCAATACCATGAAGCTTGGCATCTTGTTCTAACATTGCATTTGTAGTTTGTGATGGTTGAAACCTTTCTCTTGTTGTTTGACTATTCATTGATGTAGTGTTGGTTGCTTGTCTCGCACTACCCGGTGTTTGTCTTTGAGATGTATTGTTCCTCAATTGTAAAGCAGCATTCAACTGTACATCAGCTGCACTCTTATTATTATCAAATCGATTTTCATATGCCTCATCCAAATCAATCGGACCACTCCTTCTCTCATTTTCAACATTAGCGTTGTATGAACCATCTAAATCTATTGGTCCATGAGAAGAAGGCACAACAGCTGATTCACCGTCGTAGATTGATATGTTATCACCATTTAGCCAAGTTTCCTTCTGTTGCTGGTGTTGATGATGTTGAACTTCATTATCACGATAATTCTGCACAGGATACTCATCGCGTCTTTGATTCATATTCTTGAGTGGTGAACTAGTACTTTCATTCTCACTCTCACTATAGCTACGTGATTCCATTGCATACATTCTACCTCTTCGATCAATCGTGCCAGGCCATCCTGTTGGATTATAATTGGATGACTCTCCTGTATATTCTGTGACACTTGATTGTGTATTTGATCTTGATGGTGATATTGATAGTGGCTGTTGTACTTGTTGTTGTTGATTGTGATGGTGTTGAGGTGGATTAAAATTTGTTGAATTTGGATTATGATTCGATTGTATATATGGACCTGTAGTAGAGTAGGTTGATTGTGACTGTGTTGAAGAGTTTGTAACACTCCCTCCTTGATTTCTTTGAGTTTGTTGCGACTGTTGTCTATTGGTATTGGTAATAATCGGTGATTGAAACTGCACACCGGCAACAGTCTGTTTAATATATTGCAATCCACCTCCAACATTACCTATACTCTTCTTATCTTCACTTCTTGCTCTATTTTCCCAACCACTTGCTCTACTCTTTACACTATTTGCTGCAATTCTCTTCTCCTCACTTGATAATGGTATTGACGATGCTGAACTATTCTTCTTGGCTAATTCCTTTTCATGCTTTAATGAAAACATTGATACCAATTTATTCACTGTTGATCTAGGCTTTGTGTTTGTTGATTGTGGAGGTGAAGATAGTTGTTGGTGGGATGTATTACTTGGAGATGGTGTGCCAAATGATTTAGACAGACTTTGATTTTGTTGTTGTAGACTTGTAGGAGTGTTAGTAAGATTACTGTTGTTCAGTGCTCTCAATTGTGCAGCATTTAATTGTGATGTTTGTTGTCGTTGTGCTACCGATTCGGCTATGTTGTCTAATATTGATCTATTATTACCATTGCCTAAATCTCGCGAGGGAATGGATATACTGTTATGATTTCTACCACCACCATCATATCGATTATGATTATTGTTTACTGAACTTTCGTATGATTCAAATATAATACTTCCCCTTCCATTATTATTGTTGTTATTATTGGTAGTACTGCTAACATTCATATTAGCACTACTGCTACCTCGTGTACTAAAACTAGTACTATTATTAGAAGGCGGTGGAGTACTTCCTGTGGAACTTCGAGATAATGCACGTCGGAATATTTGTTGATCTCGTGATCCGCTTGATTTTAAAGATAAGTTATGTTCAAGCTGTGGTGATGATGATGAATTGTGGTGGTGCTTGTTCATATTGTGTAATGTTGGTCGTTGCACATTATTATTTAACATTGGCTGTTCATAATTATCTTCAGTTGGCCAGTCCAATGCTGTCGATGATGATTCCATTGCGTTGTTATTATTGTTATAACTAGTAGTATTGTTCCAACTATTCATGATTGAAAGTATGATTCAATAATTTATAATACTATTACTCAGTCTTGTAAACGACAACACAGTGTATCGAAGAGATTTTCAAAATGTTGTTGGTATGCTCATATCTTGTGCTCTCGTATCTCGTGGTTTTACTATATGAAATTATTAATCAACCTCCCTTATATAGACTTACTGTTTATTCAGTGGGAGGTCTATTACCCAGTACAGCGGCGCAATAATAGGTAGAGACATTGAACACCATGATTGAGGTTAAATTTTCATGAATCGTAGTACTGTGTATTTATTTTGAGCTTACGGTACGTGAGCCTATTCCTGACAGAGATAGATAATGATTTTGAGGAATCAAAGACCACACATGAGTAGTAGGTAGTACTCTTCCATGCCACATTTGAACCTGATGACAAAGAGTTCTGGTCTTTCTTACTGCTGTGATAAGATTTGCCTGCAGTAGTACCTTAGACACAAACAAAAATATATATAACACACTGATTGCATCTATCCATTATGCTACTTGCAGTCAACCCTATGTTATACAATCCATATGAATGAAAAGTCTAATATATTGCCGCCTATAGTATGTCGATAACTCTCAAGCTTGATTACTTTGGAAAATAGAAGAGTAACATACCTGACAACAATAGTTGATTATCTTCAAAGGAGTTGTGATATGCTTCGATAGCTCAGTTGGGAGAGCGCAAGACTGAAGATCTTGAGGCCCCGTGTTCGATTCACGGTCGAAGCACTCTTTTTGCTCATTAGATCATGTGATATTGATCTAGAATCTAATATAAATAGTTGGCCTTTGCACTTTATCTTGAGATATCTAAGAGGTAGATTAGTTTTGGTTAAGTATCATTAAGAGTAGGCACTTTGTCTGAAAATCTTGAGGCCCAATGAATCAATTGGTAGTCAAAGCACACTCTTTTTGTCGTTTTGCTTTATTATCATTATGTGATGTTGATCTAGATACGATAGTGGCCTGATACGCTCGTCCCTGCAGTAATCTAATCTCTTTGCCCATCTCTATCTCAGAGATGTGGTAAAGGATACCAAAATGAAAAATGGTATCCTACCACAAATCTTATCCCTTGATTCGGATTGTCTTGACTGTGGGCGGGCGTAGCACCTCAATTACAAAGTCCACTTCTCTCTTATCAATAAGATATTCAGCTTATCTATCGGTAATAATATCGTTGTCACCTTTGTTGCTTGTCATAATTTGCATCAGAAATAAAGATACAAAGACAAAGATACTAATACCATCCACCACAAATTTTACTGACATAAAGAGATAGATATTCATCATATAGACAAAAATTGAAACTTAATATCAGCTCATCGTATAGACAATGTTAAGCTCCAAAATATTATTTGGTTATATCCTTCTACTTGGTAACGGTTCTTCTATTGTAGAATCATTTTCGAAATCCATCATCAGACATAGTGCATTATCATCATCGTCAAGTACATCACTTTATGGAGTTAGATCAACAGCTCGTCGAGTCAGAGATTCAATACTATCACGAGATCGTACTGATAAAGATTTAAAAGATGGTATTGCCTTCTTCTACGATCGATCATCCAAGTTATGGGAGGATGTATGGGGTGAGCATATGCATCACGGATACTATGTTCCTGAAGATAGAACTGATCATGTTCAAGCGCAAATCGATTTAATTGATGAGGTATTGAAATGGGGTGGTGTTAATGATGGCAAGTTGCCCAAAAAAGTGGTTGATGTTGGATGTGGTATTGGCGGTAGTTCTCGTCATATTGTTAATAAATATCCTGGTTGTACTGCTCAAGGTATTACTCTATCTCCATATCAAGCTAAGCGTGGAAATGAATTGGCAAAAGAACAAGGTTTAGAGGATAGAGCTTCTTTTCAAGTTGCCGATGCATTGAATATGCCATTTGAAGACAATACCTTTGATCTAGGTAAGAAGAAACATTGTATTGTGTCATATACATTTGCATATGATATATATGATATGTGCATTGATATGTGCACATGATATGTTTACCTTATATATGTAAAACTTAATCGTCATTGCATCATTATGTTGTTTGTGTCAATAATGAATAGCTTGGTCATTAGAAAGTGGAGAGCACATGCCAGACAAATCAAAGTTTGTCAGTGAATTGATGAGAGTAGTAGCACCTGGAGGCCGAGTGTTGATCGTAACTTGGTGTCATAGAGATTTAGAGCCAGGTGAACCAAGCTTATCTAAGAAGGAAGAGAAGATTCTAGCGAAGATCAACAGGGCTTATTATTTACCCAAGTGGTGTAGTGTAGATGATTATGTGAAACTATTGGAGAAGGAAGGAGGAGTAGATATCAAACGCGAGGATTGGTCTTACATTATTGCGCCCTTTTGGAAAGCTGTGATAAAATCATCACTAAACTTGAAGAGTGTTGTTGGGCTACTAAAGAGTGGCTTTTCGACAATCAGGGGCGCCTATGCAATTTTTCTCATGCTTCGTGGTTTCAATAGTGGAGTTATCAAATTTGGTCTGATTACTTGTACAAAGAAAGAGGATGGTTCTGAAAGTAGTGACAAAGAATTGCAACTCGGGCGTACAGCAGAAGGTGGAACTGTTGTTCTTTAAAAGTATAAAGACTGTACAGAACGACCGACTTATTTATCAATAAACAATTCTTATCAGTTTAATACAATATGAACAAACAACTACCAAAGTGCATAACGAGGAGCTATATTCATTCATTCCCCATACCAGTACATATGCATGCACCAACTAGTCTTCTCATAACAGTTCAATATCTAGTGTGTCATACTAACCATAGCCTCTCTTTCCCGACGTCCAACTCGTTTGGCATCTCCCATTTTTCTCTTTCCTTCGTCGATAATATTTGGTCCGAACTCCTTTACCCAACCAAGAGTTGCAGAGGGGATGAAATCAGTAAATGGCAATAATTCTTCCATAAGAGCAATGTACTTGAGATTGGGCATAACTCCATCATACAAAGCACCAACTAAGATCATAGAAATAGGTGCCCAAGTCAAATCGAATCCTTCTCCGGCAATTGGGATCAAGTACGATGCTGATCCAATAAGATCGATAGTTAATGAAGCAATCAACTTGCCAATCATATCTGTTGGCAAGACAGCCTCAGCCAAGGCTTGAGGAGATGGACGTGGCCCAACATCATAAATGATTCGTTGTCCAGTCTTTGTCATTAGGAATGTCTGATAGGTAGGTTCGGTAACATGCTGTATACGAGTCCGTCCATCTCGTGTTGAGAAGTATACACCCGAACCTACCGCACCTAATGCTAATGCTACAGTCAATACGATGAGTACAATGGGTAAGAAGAATGGGATACCAATAATCAATACACCCCCAAGAATGGGTAATGCAGCCACTGCAACTGTTGCCAATGGCACAGCAGGTACTAATAACAACTTCGTAGCTGGGAAGTTCTTTGGAATATCTCGTGCTAATCCGGTCGCAGTCCCGACGGTTGTATCCGAAACAATATCCACTGCACCGAACCACGAGTTTGCAAGGTTGATGATTGCTGAAATCTCAGGACGGTATGGACCTTCCAAACATAATTTCAAACGTAATGTAGGTCCCTGATCACTTAATGATGATGAACTATTGTTAGATGCCATGTTACCTACTTGCCGACCTTTCGATGTACTACTTCCAGTTTCGGTATCAAGATTTAGTATTAACCATTGAGTATCATTCACACGTAATGTACGATGAATTGTACATGTGGATGTTAAATTCTTGGCAGGATTGGCATATTTCAATGTAAATGTAACTGTTGATTCGAATAATGTAGATAGTGGTGCAGTTAATACTAATTGATTGGCAATATCAGAAGAAGACTTGGGAGAACCATTGGCACCGCCAAACTTGAATGAGTTTGCATGATCACGATGTTTGGCGGCGGGTGGTCCGGTACTAATTTCATTATATCCACCACGGCCATTACCTTCAGTATAAGACATTGTTACTGCTGTGGGTACCTCGTCGTCTGGTAGATCATACGCTGACAGGATTGTTGCTACTAGCTTTCCATTCCCTGTTGGTGCATTTAGGATGGCCTTTGCAACTTTTGTAGTTGCCATGAGGGGATCCATTGACGACGAGGAGGAGGATGATACATTGGGCGCCATATTGTTTGTCGTGTTGTTGTTGTGTTTATCTTTTGCAAAGATACTTTATTGCAAAATGTTTTGTGATGTTTTTATGATGGAAACACTTTAACTGAACTATACAGAGTATTCAATATCTACTCCAAACACGCCACTTCTATGCATACAATAGAATACACAATACAAAATAATAAGGCTGTGAATGTTAGGACAACTCAACAGTCAACAACTCAACTCAATTCAAATGTCGAGGTGGCATCCGTTCGATCGCAAAAGATATATTTTTATTCGTTCATATAGATTAGTAGAATGTTTGTGTTTGAGTTAGTGTTTGTGGTCGACATTTGACATGACCACTATTTGGTTAGGCCTTTATATTATTACTTTCCACAATAAATGGGCTGGTTAGTGGTTGACTTATATTGATATCTCGAGATCTATAGTGCTCATAAACATCCACACATTATGACAAACTTTCTATTACACGTCGTGCTCTTGCTAATTGCTACACCATTGATAAATGCAATTATAGCAGAGGATGGGGCATGCCAAATACTCAATTACTTTTCATATTCGAAATCGGATAGACCTTCACCATTTACAAATATATTTACCCCGGAGACTTTGCCTCAAGTTGCATACTCATTATGTAAGTAGGTACATGATATTATTGACACATGATATGTGCACTTTATATATACTTATACATTATCCTCTCTTCTTCTCCTATCAGTGGCTGCATCTGAGCTTGCTCGTCGACATTTCAATGATCGTGATTCATCGGTTGTACCCGAAATGGATGGTAAGGACTGTGTGATTTGATACTATAATAGCTTCCTAACACATCTCTTTAGATCTGACGAGGAACTGCTCAGTCTACATCCCCGAACAACGACTTGTCGATGGTGAATTATCAAAGGAAGTTACAATGAAGAGCATATTAACAGAGTTAAAGGAGGATACTCCGTGTGCAGTAATTGGTACATTACCTTCTATCATCAACGACGCTTAAAAGAGGTCACATCTGCTATTGAAGTACCTCATGTACTTTACTGGCAAGTTCATCAGCATTTGTCGTCTCCAAGACATTCCAAGAATATAATATCTCCCATAGTATCTCCTAAGAATGTTGCTGATATAGTACTTGAATACTTGAGTGGTACTCTCAATAGTAAGGGCGTTGCTATTATTCACGAGAACCCAGACCTCTCGGCTGATTTGGCCGAAGAGTTTGTCAATTATGGTCCTAAATATGGAATGCAAAACTATGCATTTAAGCGGTGGTCACATGATACAACTGAAGATCTTGACAATATCATTCTTGACATTAAGCAATACGGTCTGAAGACAATTTTTCAGAAGACAAAAGGTTACTATTCGGGCAGCAATGACTCCGATCTTTGTTATTCTTGTGATTGCATTGGTAATACTGATAGCCTGGAGTATTGTAGATCCTTGGGTTTGGGAGCGAATCAAGACTCAAGATTATCCCCTCGAGACATATGGAGGTTGTACATGTGACAACTTTTGGGCATGGTTTGGGCCGCTCATCTCGTTGGTTGTCTTCTCTTCTGTCATGGTCTTATACTATGCATATAAGTCGCTGGATATATCCGAAGAGCTAGGCGATAGTAGAGCAATCTTCTTTACAATGTTTACACAACTCGAAGCTTGGGCAATTGGTATACCAATACTAATTGCAGTAAGTGGTTCATCGGCTGAATTTGGCTCGGGTCGTTTTGATCTTTGTCTTTGCCTTTTCGCCATTGGTCATCTTGATTTGTCCTAAGATATATCAAGCGTTATATCCAAACCAAAAGACAAAGAGAGGTAATGTTAGCACAAGTGGACGATCGGGACTCGTTGTTCATACTTCTGGGTTGTCAGCTCCCGTTCCATTAGTAAGCGGCACCAATGTTGCAAGTAGTAGTACCAACCACGTTAGTAGTACCAAACGCTCAAGTGACCTTGCTGGAAGTGCTGCTTAAGAACATGAACATCCAACAACAAATGGAGATGAACATGGTGAAGATGACAAAGTCTGAATAGCAGATGGGTAGGTTGTGATTTAGCAGATGAACTTAGGTTGTGATTTAAAAATTAAGTGTATAGTTTAGGTTAGAAGTACACTTGATAGAGTAGTCAAAGTAGCCAATATCAAACGTAATAGTACACTTACAATTCTCTATGAACCAGATGAATGCCCTGACATAACACACGGGCAACTGATTATGTACCTTGATGGGGGGTTTTTACTAAGGATACCGCTAGCGATCCTAGAATTTACAGTTCAATGTAGTTGTTACAACTCTATTGAGGTTTTATAACAGATTAATACATATCACAATTATATTAGTATGTCAGCATTATCACAGGCGCAACGAACCAAAGGTGATACCTTTCTACAAGAAGGTGAAAACACATTAAAAAAGTCAACTTGGTTTGCATCCTCAACAGAACGAAAGTATGAAGATGCTGCCGAATCATTTACAAAGGCAGCCAACGCCTACAAGGTTGGTGGATGTCATGATGAGGCAGGTAATGCCTACCAACGCGCAGCGGAATTATATAAAGATAAATTGAAAAGTTTAGGAGAGGCTAGTAAATGTTTATCAGATGCTGGTGCCTGTTTGAAAAAGTCGAATCCAACTGAGGCTGTTGGGTGTTATAGATCAGCCGTTACTCTTCTATGCGATGCTGGACGGTTAAATCAGGCAGCTAAGTTATCAAAAGAAATTGCAGAAATATTTGAGAATGATGGTGCCGCATCTGATGACGATGGTAGTAGTCGTGGAGATGCGGTAACAGCAGCCATTGCATCATATCAACAAGCTGCTGAATTATTTGAAATGGAACAGGCTAAATCACAGGCATCGAATTGTTTACAAAAGGTTGCAGAATTAAGTTCGGGAGCATTAGACCCACCAGAATTATTACGAGCTGCAGAAATTTATGAATCGTTGGGTAGACAATGTCTGGAATCCAATTTGTTAAAGTATAATGCCAAGACACATTTTTTAAATGGTATCATGTGTCATCTTGCCAATGGGGATTCAATTGGTGCATCGCAGGCATTAGGGCGATTTGATAGTTTAGATTATACATTTGTTGATTCTCGGGAGGGTAAATTTGCGACACAATTAGTAGAATGTGTAGAACAATTCGATCCGGAGGGATTTGCCACAGTATGTTTTGAATATGATCGTATTTCAAAGTTGGATCCGTGGAAAACTAGCATGTTGGTAAAGATTAAAAGGTCAATTGAGGATAGTACTGGTGATGGTGGAGGGGATGATGATGATCTTGACCTGACCTAATAAGAGAATGGGAATTGATATGTGTGTTAATCGGATTCTTTGTGATATAAGGAAATGTACAACCAGAAAGAAGAGCTGCTTTGGTTAAGAAGAGTTACTCACTAATAAACCTGCAGAAAAGAAAAGGTAGTACGATATCACAATTCTATTGTTTAAGTTAATAGTAGTGATCTCTATTTCTCCCAACAGTGTGGTGTGTCACCATAGCTAGCATTCTTCATCTTCTCTCTTTACTCAAGTGAAATAGCGGAAATAGAACTCTTAAATCTTGACTTGTTTGAATCACTATTCTTATCCAACCGAGTATTGAATGAGATGTAAACAACGGCCTTCTTCTCTTCATCATAGATACGTTGAACACGAAGTTCTTTAAATAAAAGTGATCTACTTTCCTTGAAAACTGGTTCACCTTTCTCAGACTTATCTATGTTATCTGCAATTTCGATGGGTCCTGTCTTCACTGCTGTAACACTAGCATAACTGGGTTCTGTGAAGAAATCTTTCTGTACACGTTCTGTTAATGGTCGCTCAAAGTTTGAGACATATAAAGTTACACCCTTGACTTTGGGGTCGTCGAATGAATCTACAACTAACAAATCTTTAAACACCAGACCACTACCGGATATTTTACCAATTCTACGAGCATCTTCAGCATTAACAATAGAAGGTCGTTGTATGACTGAGGATGTAAGAGCTGCAGTACCGACTAAGAACTTTGACAAAGCATTACGACGAGATACTATTTTTTGCTCATCAGTGTTGTTGTTGTTGGTAAATAATTTGGTGGAATATCTCGAGTTGATACTTCCTGTATTAAATGCAGTGCCGCTGACGGCAAGACAGGTATATAGAATAGCTTTTAGCATCTCTATTGTTTAGTTTATATCGATTGCAACAACAACTATCGTACAACAACTAACAACAGCTCGATAACAAACATAATCAATAAAAACAAACAATGACTAAGTCGTACTTGATAAGCTTTGTACGTATACAAAAGATATGTACCAGTCGATCTCAGCTACAAAATGTTTGATGATTGATGATTGACTGATGATGTTTGCCTTTGATTTGCCGATGGATGATTATATATATACAGTAGCAGTAATCAAAAGTAGTAGTTTTGATCATTATGAAGTTTGTCGCCCTAGTCTCCGGCGGTAAAGACAGTATCTACTCGACATTACTTGCAATACAAAATGGACATGAATTGGTATGTTGTGCACATCTCGCTCCATCTCAACAACATAATCTTGAGGAAGAATCATATATGTATCAAACTGCAGGATCGGAAAGTGTAAGATTGCAAGTAGAGGAATGTATTGGCGTACCCTTCTATGTTCGAACGATTAGTGGTCGGAGTAAGAATACTTCTTTGGTATATGATTCTAATGTTGGTGATGATGAAGTTGATGGTAATAATGATACCAACGCAGTCTCAGATGAAGTTGAAGATTTATATCTTTTACTGAAACAGATACAAAGTGAACATCCAGATATAACAGCAGTATCATCCGGTGCAATACTATCAACCTATCAACGAACACGTATTGAAAATGTCTGCTCTCGATTAAACCTCACATCACTATCTTATCTATGGAGAATGGCATCACAAAGGAGTGTACTTAATTCAATATTAGATGATGGTGAGATAGATACAGTTCTGGTACGTGTGGCATGTCCACCAGGATTAATGCCATATCGACACTTGGGAAAGTCATTAAGAGAACTTCGTGATAGAGGGATCTTAGATGCACTTAAAGAGAAATTTGGTATGCATCCAGCAGGAGAGGGTGGTGAATATGAAACGTTGGTACTTGACTGTCCAAAGTTATTCAAACATGGCAAGTTGATATTAGAGGAGACTGAGATTGTTTGTGATGATAGTGATGATGGTGTGGGTGTACTAAGGATATCAAAATGCAGTGTAGAGAAGAAGAGTACAACAACAACATCATGTGATATTGAAGATGGCATTGAGAAATGTCAGAGACATGCAACAGAAGAGGTTCATAAATCAAAAGCAGATCTATCGGTAAAAAATGATACTTCAATACAAACAACACCAGATATCGATCAGATTCATCAATCAATGAACTTACCCAATATCAAAATAATGAAAGGAGGACTGTGTCACATCTCCGCCTTACTCTCTCCAATAGCAGCAGAAGCATGCAATAACGACGAAGCACAAGCAGCTGTACAAGAGTTTCTCTCTATACGACAAATGTTACAATCTATATTATCAAGACTATATCCAAATGACATACCTAAAACATCTCCACAAGATATACTTTATGTACACTTGTATCTTTCTGAGATATCACACTTTGCCAAGATCAATCAACATTACCAAGAGTTCTTTGGTACACAACTACCACCCAGTCGATCATGTGTTGCTGTGGGAAAGAGAGCTTTGCCTGGAGGACGAAGAGTAATGATGGATTGTATATTACAACGCGGATCTGGTGGATACTTGCGTAGTAATAATGATATTGATGGTGACAAATGTGATACATTTCTCAAGAAGGCGCTTCAAAATAAGAATCATTCACTACGAAAAACACTACATGTGCAATCAATATCCAATTGGGCACCTGTGTGTATTGGTCCTTACTCACAGGCAAATGTATTGCGCTCTTCATTGGTGTTTCTAGCAGGAATGATAGGTCTAGTGCCACAAAGTATGAAATTGATCCAGCCAACTGATTCAGAACCGACCAGTTGGGAAGTTCAACTATACCAAAGCTGGAAGAATGCAGCATCAGTTCTTGATGGACTCGAGGATGGTGGAGGGAGACTTGATGATTGCTTGGGTGGCTTGATATACTTTTCAACAGATGTTCTACAGTCATTACTAGTGGCTAATGATGATACGAATGAACACAAGAGCTTCCCTTGGAACAAGCTTTGGAGTACCGCTCAATGTATTAGCAGTAATGTTCTCTCCAATAATGCCAACGTATTGATGGGAAGTGTCGATGGCGTTGTAGGAGATGAGCCTCCAACTGACGCAGATCCTAGCCTATACGATAAAGATGGCGTCCTATATGGCGGGTATGAAGATGAAGAAACTTGGAGAGAAATATCAGGAGTGGAAGCGTCGACTAGTCCATCTTCGCCATCTCTTGCTACATCGAATAATGTGCCCTTGCTCATGGTTTGTCTGCCAGAATTACCAGCAAAAGCGGAAGCAGAAGTAGAATTGATACTTGCTTCTCGACGTGCAGCATCATGTTTGGATATATGCAACAGCTCGGTATTCAGGTCTACGGTTGAATGTGAAAAGGGTAAATCCATATCTAAGTTTGATCGGGGTATTCTTTGGGATACAGGATATGATGATGACAATAACTCATCTCATGATAATGATACTTCATCCAGTATAGAAATAACATCAACATCAAGACTTGTGGGCCTTGGTTGTGCATGTGTGTCAACAGTAATGGCAAAGTGGAAACCAAATAGTACATCGACATTTACAGATACTCAAGATTTACCCAATGTCGAGAAGATTCTGAGTAGTATGATTGATGCCTCAATCAACAATGCAAAAGGCGAAGGCGAGTTGAGCTCGTTGTTTACTATTCAAGATGTACTGAATGTACGCTTATATTACAAGGCAGCTTCTGTCTCACAAAGAAAAGAAGTCAATGGTAATGGGAAAGTTAAAGTTGATATGATTGATGATGGATCAACGATTCGATCGCATCTACATTCAGTTCTTCGAATGAAAGCCAGCAAGTCGAGGAATAGTAATACGACTGACGAGTCTACAAGTAGTATGCCAGCATTTACTGTTGTACCTGTGATAGATATGCAACTTTCCCATGAATTATCACTTACAGAAGAAACTGGTAGCACGCCATTGCTTGCCATGCAAGTGACCCTAGCTGACCTAGTACGAATGGAGAGTGAAATGTGGATACGAAACAATCGAACATACAAGTACGACAATTAACAATAAGCAATTGTCTACTGCTTATACACATGCTCTCTTTTCGCCTGTTTCCATACTTGCACGGACCTAGTTGTAACTTATAGTTCTATTCACTAAAACCTACACTCAACTATGTGTGAGTAATTGTAGGTAATTGTATTGTACCTTGTGGTATGAGGATACCAAAGGTACACTCCCAAAAAAAATGACGGACGCTGACGCAAATAAAATATGATATATAGCTAGATATGGATATCCATTCCTCTTTACTTCAGTACTGGATATAATATCTCATAAGCAATTTGATATTAGGAAGATAGTTATTTTGCTGCTTCATGGAATGGTATGAATAGGGGACATTATTAGCACCAAAGAGATAAAAATATCAGAGTAGAAGAAGAGAGAAAATAAATTACCATATTGTCATATAAATGGGAGGGTATCATACTATGGCATTCATACAAATCAGAGGAAAGACAAAAGATAAACTGAACAGAGTATATACCCGTCATGCTTTTATGATAGATGATGGAGTGTTTAGTAGTCGTCCATCGTCTTTGGAAATGGTATCTTCTACAAATAATGAAGAAGTAGTATCATCATTTATGATCTCAGATATAAATGGTATTGATACAACAACAACTGATATACTAAGTACTCAAGATATTGTAGTTGGAACCATCCTTGCCTTGCTACTTGCTTTTGGATGGTCATATCTAACTGGTCAATCTTCTTCGACTAGTTTTGTATCTTGGCCATCAAAGAACGGAGATGATACATTATCAGAAGATATATTGAGGAAAGAAAGTGATGAAAGTACCACTTTTGATGAATGGAAAGAGATTAGCAGAGAAGAGAACTATGTTCTATACAATACAAAGATACGACAATCAATAGATGAGAAGAAACCGACACAACAACTGAATGAAGTCAAGAGGAAGGAGAATAAAGCCGTTCTAATTGCCCTATTGCTACTGTTTGTACCAATTTTCTCCATTGAATTCTTCTTTGCTCTCTCCCGTCAGTTTGTATGTCAATGGGGATTAGGCGGAGAAGCAGTAGTAAATAAATTATGTTCCCCCATAATATAGTGAAATCATTAACCCAGTATCTTTCCGGCAAAGTATCTTTGTGAGAAAGCACATAGATGGCCACGGACAATAAAAGATTTCAAATGACCTTGCAGAATAACAGTCCTCACGAGGGCGTGCCTAAAATCCAAAACAACAAACAAAGTCTATCTCCCCATCCAACCAACAAATCGAGGGCTTCATTTATATAAATCATTACCACACCGCATATATAATACATATAATACCCTACCCATTATATAGGAAGGGTGTCAATCATCTTCATCATCATCACTTGCCCCCAATATCTCATCTTTCCATGTTACTGATCTCTGTGATCCTATACTTTGCAACCGCATCTTTCTAAATGATGAGTCTAAATGTATATTAGTTTCGCTCTGTGTATATTTTGGTATATCCTTCTTCTCATCCTTATCTTGTATATCATGCAGATCCTCTTCCCCTATCGATTTATTATCATCGTCATCTTCAAAACTTGACAATATATCTCCGATAACTGCGGCACCTAGACCCTTTCTATTTTTTTCTACAAAACTAACATTCAATCGTCCTTCTGTTGCTGATGATGATATACCACCATCACCACCACCTGTTGTTCTATTTCTTATTAAGGAATGGGACATTGAAGTACTTAAAGAACAACCTGGTCGTTGTCTACGAGACGATGGTTTCCTCCGCTGCGGTTGCATTGTTTCTGCTGATACCATACTGCCTGTGCTTTTTATTTTTCTGCTTATTGTTGGTTCTATTTTTAGATCCGTAGGTTGGGATGTCATTATCATTATATCCCTCTATTATTCCTCGATGTCGATATTGATTCTTTCTGTAGTAGCGCAATGAATCAATACCTATCAAACATTTAACTCAATTCCTCTGCTGATCGTAGGGATAAGCTTACTCTTTTTGCCGAAGCTAATAATACTAACAACTAAAGTTATTCTCCACCTCTATTCTTGCCATATATCACCTCTATTATTCCTCGACTATTATTGTTTCTTAGCAGCTTGTTGATAGCAATCATCTATTACGATCAGCATCAACATCATTACGATCAAATACCTAAGATTTGATGTCTGATTGAGAATATTTGAGGTCATTGTGATCCTCCACAAAGTGACAGAAGGGTATCCTTTCTTCCCGCCACCTTGAGCGCTTAATTACATCATTAGATGAGCATCACTACCATCTCTTATATATCTTCTAAGGCGCCGCTCAAGTGGATGCACAAAGGCGTGAGCAGCTAAGTAGGGGTCAAGCAGCACTAAAATTATCGAAATAGTCAAGAGAACAAACAACTACCATTGCAATGGCCACTAAAACTCCTAAGTATATCAACCACAACGGCTACTTAGTTGCGGGTGGGTTCCCAGTCGAGGGATTTAGCAGTGGTCTCAGTTATAAAGCTAAAGACAAAGATTTGTTCATTGTAACTTATCCCAAGGTGAGATGTATGGATTTATGACTAGAGTTGCAATGATCAAACCAACACTGTCTTCGTATACATTCCTTATAGTGTGGTACGACTTGGACGCAACAGTGAGTTTATTTTTATATGATATGTCCATTGTATGATTTGCCATCTTCTTCCACACTTGTACTCATCAATCTATTGCAATAACACAGTATCGTATATCTAATACTCAATAATGGCATACCACTACCACCCGATGAACGTCTTGATATAGTATTTCCTCATTTAGAAGAAGTTGGAAGTGAACATATACAAACAAAGGCTGCAATTAGAGGAGGATATCGATTGATAAAGACACATCTACCATACAATCTTGTGAATCAAAATCCAAATACAAAATATATTTATGTATCACGAAATCCAAAGGCTTATTCCCTTGCTCTAAGTACTCTATGAATTCCTCTCGTGTTAAATCAGCATGTACCCACCCATCCTTGCAATACTCAATACCATCAATCTGACAAGTTAATCCATACTGATTTGCCGTATTCCTTCAGAAATTGAGAATCACTAATTTGTATTGTGGTATATGCTTAGCTGTTACTACTACCCCAGCTACTATTGTCATCATCCTCGCTATCATCCTCCATACTATCCCCTTCGCTGTCCTTACTACCCCCTTCACTATTGTCATCGTGTTGGTGTTGGCTCTTTCTTTTGTTCTTCATTGTAATTGCTGCCAGTTGTTGTTGAGACATTGCTGGGTATGAATCTAAAAGTAACTTCCGAAATCCCTTCACTAAATTATCTTCAATTCCACTTTTAGTACGTACTTTCTCTCTAATAGCATCAGTCTCAGTCGGATCTACTGTTGAGGTTTTATGTTCAACAGCAAGTATTTCGGCAGTCGAATCAACTATTCCTAAATGCCAATTGTGTGCCTCATCCGTTGTTGATTCGTAAACTCTGCTTCCACCGAGCTGGCCAAAGATTGCATGTGCAATTAAAGGAAAGTTCTCACGTGGTACCACTACAAATGTTAAACCGTCGGTCAACTCATCATCATCCTCAATCAATATACGTCCAAGTCCGTTATCATTTTCTATTGCTGTGTATACATCCTCCACAATTTGATTTTGTCTGGCGTGATTCCCTTCCTTGTATTTATCTAATTCTCCACGAAACTTGTCAACGAAGGCAGGGTATAATTTGCATAAACGTGAGAAAATCAATTGAATGAGTATGTCCCGAGATCTCACCTCAGAAGAAGGGATTACATTCAAGGTGGAGGCACCCCTTGACAATAATTTACCGCCATACATTTTTGTCAACACCTTAACCATACGCTTTATTGTATACACATCCCTCCTATGCCACTTATAGATTATTTGTCCACTACTATTTGTCTCAAATCTCGTCTTTCCACCCACCAAGCACAATTCATTTGGGATATATTTACCAGGAGGTAATACTAAAGATAGTCTGTATGTTTTTCCAGTAGAACTAGAACGATCTTCATACACATCAATTCTAAATTTCCATTCTAATCCATCGGTGTAATAATTCATCTCTGGCGGAGCTGATAATGTTTTTGTATCACCGCTATTCAACCCTTCCTTGACGCTCCTCCACCCCAACATTGTTTGTAGTGCACCTTGGGTTAGTTCTTCTTCTCCCAAACTTTCAATAACTTTAATGGCATCACGATAATCGCCATTATAAAAATTAACAAAGGTGTCAATCTGCTCAAATGAATCAGTTAGACTCAATCCATTTACTTTTTCTGTCAAAACAATCCTTGCCCCAAATCTGTTGTCACTGTTATAAGTGGTGTATGTAGAACCAATAAATTCTTCACCAATTATTTCAATCAATCTTTGAGGAAAGAGGTTTGTAACTCCGGGTATGTTTCGAGAGTCTTCTCTAAATAAAGCCTGTACCAATTTATAGAAGATATCTGGCCTATTGGCAGCCTTGTTATGTTGATACAAACCAACATTATTGGTTGGAATATGCATATTTTCTTCTTCAAATGGTACTACTATTTCTTCTATGGCGTAGTGTACGGGGCAATACCCTTGTTGCCATGTTGCATGCTTTCTTCTTACTTGTAATGAGTTGTGACTAGAAATTTGTTCTTCGCAAGTTGCGTGTTTACATGTACCATCGATATTCCAGCGGTTAATAACAGCATTGCCATGGGTACTGCATAATCTTACATTAAAGGTATGCTGAGTATTGGTAAACAGAAAGCTACTATCTTTGTTGTGCTTTGATCTACATCCATATGCATCTTCTTCGTCATAACTTCCGTCGTCGTTGTGTTCACAGTGACAGTGTTGGTTAGGTTTTGATCTTACATTGAATGGGATATTATAGCGTCTATTAATCGTTCTAGGAGCCATGTTAGTTCAGAGTGTATAATAATATATTGTAGAGAGATCGATCGGCCCCTGAGAGTTGATGAATTCACCTGAACTGAGGCGGGCTGTCATGATGAGAATAAGTGGATACCGCAAGTAAAGGTCAAGAGTCAAGAGTGTAGGTACGATTTAGCCAATATCTAAATTGTTATTTGCTCTAGTATATATATATACTATTATAAACTATGTTCGGCGGTGGACGACCTAATAATAATAATGGTGGTATTAATAGGCCATACCGTAACCCAATGCGATCTAATCAGACTGATGAACTGCAACAGTTACGACAAGTAGTACAACAACAACAAAATGATTTGCAACAGGCGCAACAACAAATACAACAACTACAACAACTACAGGATGAAAATAATCGATTGAGAGCAGAGTTACAAACAGCCCAAAATACAATTCAACAAATGGATGAAAGTGATGATGAAGCAAACCATATCAGTTATCTAGAAAGTGAAATAATTGAACTAAAAAAAGCTAACAAACAACTAAGAGCAGATATAGTAGAACATGAAAATGCATTAGAAGATGAGGATAACGAAGTTGATGAATTGAAAACTCAATTGCATCTGTCACAACTTCGTGGTAATTCGTTACAATCTAAATACAATCACGTATTATATGTGGCGGGTTTGGTAATTGATATTAGATCGTTGCCAGGGCTTGTTCGAAAGGTTGGACGGGATGGGCAAGATATCATGTTACACCATGAGGCAGTTATTGAAAATCCAATTCTTCCTGAAAAACAACGCCCTATGACTAATAATAGGATTAGGTTACTTCCATCAAGTATTAATTATTTAGATACGGGTAGTGTACGTGCAGTTATGGATGCTGTTGAGTTGTTGGGCCCTGCAGTTGAAACAAAAGAAACTGAAACACAAACTGAGCAAGGTGGTATGGATATTGAGGGTGCTGGAGGTGCTGCCGTACCACCACCTGCTGAAGGGGGTAATGTTGGAGGTGGAGGTACTGGGGGTGGGGGTGGATTGACAGTAGAAAATCTTAGTATCGGCGGTGGCAATACCGAGGGTGGTAATAATAGTGGCGGAGGAAACGTGGACGGGGCGGTACCACGAGCCCCACCAGCAGGGGGTGCAGGAGATGGGGGATCAGCTGCTGCCGGGGGTGGTAATACTACAGGTGGTACAGCAGCAGCAGAGGGGGGCCCAGCACAACGTAATCGATCATCTACTGGGGGTGCTATGGAATTAGAATTAGGAGGGGATGGAGGAAATAGTGAAGAGGGTGAATTTGGTGTTGATCGTTTTGCAGCAGTAACAGAAGCAGAGGAATTGGAAGAAAATCAAAAGATTGCTGCACTATCTAAAGGAGATAATGCCACCCTCAAAAAGATGGACAGCCACATTTCAAATGTGAAGAATAAGTTCTTAGACGATCACGGAAGAATTATGAGTAGAAGAGAATCATCCGGAACTGTTGGTGGATTAAATGATACCGTCACAACTCTACAGTTTTCACGTCACAAGTTAATAATTGGACAGACTTGGCAGCCAGAGGAGATCAAAGATACATACGGAGATAGTTTTAAACACAGTGAAGATCAGAAACCAAGACTTATCAAGAAGAATGTTCAGACTGCATTAAGTAAAATTATTGATATGGATGATGATGATAATTTATTGACAAAATATGATTTGGGAGTGGAGACTATGAACAGGGGTGAGTATATCTATATCATATGCATATCATATATTTTGGCTAATATTCTAATCCTTTATCACCTTGCTATAAACAATAGGTGCCATTTTTGTAAAAGGGAGTTACATGTGCCCCAAGACTCAATCTCGTGTTAGACTGGACGAACCAGTTCACTCTGGAAATCAAGACTCTTCTAATATCCATTCTTCCTGGGGAAATTTCGACCATGACCTAAAGAAGATTGTTGTTCGGGGAGAAGAGATTGATCTCCAGTTGAAAATTGACGACTGTGTTGAACGAGTTCAAGTTCTGGAGAAGATCGGTCAGATGCGTAAGGCAAGGTATTGTAAAGACGAAAGGATGGAGAAGTATGCCACAATTGCATCAGGAGGCTGTATTGGTACTCCAACTATTAATATCGTTAAAGCTGTATGGAATAAGGTTAAAGATCAGAAGAAGAATAATTTGCCTGTGTTTATTGCACTGGATACGAATCCAAATGGGTATCACAACGCACTCGCTTTGAAGTATGCTGGTGTAGATGTTTGTTTGGTATTGGGAGATAAGAGGTGCCTACAGAAATATGGTATCTCTGGGATGGGTAAGTTGTCGGCAAAGGATACTAAAAAGCTGGAGGAGATGTTTGATGAAAGTGATTTGCTGGACAGAGACAAAAGGGATTGTAATGGCACTTATGTCAACGGCGAGCAGCATTGCTCATTCAAGCACCCGTGCTTGATCACGATCATACTGAATGAAAATGATTATGAGTTTAAGAGATTTGAAGAAGTCATTGGTGCTAATGAGTGAGATGATATCGTAACTAATATTTTAGTAAATAAATGACTTGAATTACAATTTCATTTATGTTTACAGCTACACAACTATCATACCATTAGAAGTGCCCTCCGAATGTTGTTGTATCATTCTATCATCATACGGTTGGATTTCCAAAGCACTACGACTTCGCCGATGGAGACTTTGATACTTACTTTAATCTCTTCTTGGAAGGTAAAGTCGATCATGGAGATTATTTTGATTTCTTGAGACAAGCGTTAGATCATCGAGATGATCCCAATATACTATTCTTAAGATATGAAAAAGGGAGACAGAATACGAAAGAATACATATTGGAGATTGCCAGATTTCTTGACGAGTCTATATACCCAGCAAAGTTACTTGCAGATGATGAAAAGATTTTGAAGCTGGTAATGGAACATTCATCACTCGAGAGCATGAAAAGGGAACCTCAACGATGGTGCTCTGCACGAGACGGATATGAACCCTTCATTCGAAGTGGCAAAACTGGAGGCTGGAAAGAATTAATGTCAGAAGAACAAGCATCAAAACTACAACAAAAGCTAGATGAAACCTTTACAAAGGAAGAACTACAATGGCTCGGTGACCAGTATCATTAAGTATGAAGATAGTTGCATCAATTATGAACTAAATATTCAATTATCTTTTCCAGTATCTGGCCCACTCTCCTTGATTTTGTATAGACTCTTCAAGTATCGATTCAATACATCAATCTCCACTCGTCTTAGTTGTG